>OHLO01000356.1_pt1 | contig 21345 bp, 9 predicted proteins | sample 1569131 | NCBI WGS metagenome assembly OHLO01 (sample SAMEA3879551, study PRJEB24766) | human gut metagenome | biome: human-associated habitat; feature: feces | place: USA | collected 1985/1987 | reverse complement strand
AACGGGAGGTCGGCATGGTCGCCTCCGTATTGCTGATGGCTTTGAATTTTGCCACATCGCCCGGCGTTTTCCAACGATCGTATAACACCCGGCGATCTGCATTCTCCTTCGGGTCTACGTTTTCCACCTTATCCACTAACGTCTGATTATACACATCAGCACCATAGCTGTAACGGAAATAAGCATTCAGCTGAAAACCCTTATACATAAACATCGTTCCGACCGTTCCATAAATTTTAGGATCGGAAGATCCCCAGGGTTTGTAATTTTTACTATCCCATTTATTCACTTTATTCCCGTTCATATCCAGGAATATTTCATCACCGGTAGCCGGATCGATTCCCAAAGATTCATTCACCCAAGTTTTTATCTCCTATTCAGCTTTTTTTATAGTTCCAAATTTATTTAATGGCCAAAATCTTATAGTAACTTTTCCTTCTATTTTTTCTAATGGAATACACCCAAATCTTCTGCAATCTGCCGAAACGCTTCTATTATCTCCCATCGCAAATACGTAACCTTCTGGAACTACTATATCTGTAAACATTCCACCATAAGCTTCAGTTTTCACATTTGAATTTAAGTAAGCAGATTCGTCTAGTTCTTCACCATTAATATATACTTTTCCGTCCATTATTTGTACATGCTCACCTGGCAAGCCTATAACTCTTTTTATATAGCTCGTCTTTCCCCATTCTAACACATAATAAGCGAACTTAGAAAATATATTTGTTGGCACTTTATCATATATTGCAACTGGATTACTTAAATCTACTTTATCTTCTCCAATATATGTAACGCTTGGTTGTTCAAATGTAATTATATCTCCTCTTTTAGGAAGTTGCTTTCTTGTTCTTTGTATTCTGTTTAGTACTAACCTTTCCCCTTGCTTTAATGTAGGATACATTGAGTCCATCTGAACTACTGTTGGAGTTCCAACATAATATCTTATTAATAATGCAAGTACAATTGCTATTACTATGCATTCAATCCATTCTAATATATTTTTTAATTTATCACTCATTTTCTGTTCCTTTCTTTACAGCTGGAATTCTAATTACTACTTCTGTTCCTTTTCCCAATTCACTCTTAATGTCTATACTTCCATTGTTTTGTTCTATTATCTCTTTTGCTATTGATAGACCTAGTCCTGTTCCACCCATTTCTCTTGAACGAGCCTTATCTACCCTGTAGAAACGTTCGAACACTCTTGCTAAATCTTCTTTTGGAATTCCAATTCCATTGTCTATTACTTTTATGTAGGCATCATTGTATACAAAACCAACATAAATTTTGATAATTCCTTCTTCTTGCGTATATTTCACAGCGTTAGATAATACGTTTAAGATTACTCTTTCTATTCCATTCTTGTCTGCTTCTATTGGTGGAACATCGGCTGTAACGTAACATTCAACATTTTGTTTTTTCTTTTCTATTTCTATTGCTAGTTTTTCTTGGCATTTTTTTGCTATCTCACCTAAGTCAAAGGTTGTAACCTCTCTTGTCATTCTGTTTGTATCATATCTTGAAAGTGTTAGTAAGTCGCTTACCAAATCTGCCATTCTTCTGCCTTCAGACGAAATTACAGATAAAAATCTTTGCTGTGTTTCTTTGTCGTAATCTCCGTCTTGTAATGTGTCAGCATAACCAATTATCGATGTGATAGGTGTTTTTAATTCATGAGATACATCTGCAACAAATTCTTTTCTCATATCATCTAGCTTAACATGCTCTGTAATATTTTGAATAACAGCAATTATTCCAGATGATAAATCATTTTCATCTTTGTATGATGCTAAGAAAACGTTTATAGTTTTATCTCCAATTACTATTTTCTCTTCAGCAGTATTATCCAAATACAAAATTGCATCCATTTTTATATTTGCATCAAATCTGCTAAAAATTTCTTCAAAATTTGATTCTTTATCAATTTTTAGAAGTGCCTTAGCGGCAGGATTTATATGCATTATATTACCTTTTTCATCAAAGGCCACTATGCCATCATTCATGTGTAATAAAATAGCTTCAATTTCTCTTTTTTGTCTATTTACTTCATTCAATTTCTGGTTCATTTCCACATTCATAACACTAATTATATTTATAATAGAATCTAATTCTGTTTTCTTTTTTCTTTTTTTCTTAGGGTTTAACTCTATAAGTTCAACACTCTCACCATTTGCCAGTTTTTGAGCATTTATTATCATTTTATTTAACGGCTTTACAATAGCCTCTGAAATAAATATTCCAACAACAATTACAATGCAAGAAAATACTAATATTGTTCCTAATATTAGTATTTTTGCTTGGTTCATTTGAGTATCCGTAATATTTATTAAATCTTGAGAAGTTACATATTCCGAAGTCCCTATAAAATCTTGAGTTTCACCTACTATCCCAGCAAAAAAAGCGCCCATTCCAATTATTATAATTGTTCCTATTATAAAGAATATCAATAATATTTTATTTTGTAATTTTTTCATCATTAATTCCTTTTATTTAGAGGCTAGATAGTATCCAATCCCTCTTTTATTAATAATAATTTTTGAATTCTTTGTGCTGTCTCCTAGTTTTTCTCTAATTCTACAAACAGTTACATCTACAGTTCTTATGTCTCCATAGTACTCGTAATTCCATACTTTTTCAAGTAGAACTTCTCTTGTAACGGGAACTCCAGGTTGCATTGCTAAGAATTTAACAAGCTCAAATTCCTTTGGTGTAAGTGGCTTAACTTCTCCCTTTACTTTAACTTCAACCTTTTCTAAGTCAAGTTCTAGGTCTCCTACAACAATTTTTGTGTCCTTCTTTTTCTCTTTAGCATTATTTTCATCATCATTTTTTCTTAAGTTTGCTTTTACTCTCGCCATCAATTCTCTTACGCTAAAAGGTTTCGTAATATAGTCGTCTGCACCTAGTTCAAGTCCTACAATTTTATCAACTTCTTCATCTCTGGCAGAAATCATTAATATTGGAACATTGTATACTTGCTTTACCCTATTGCAAACAGTTAATCCATCTACTTTTGGAAGCATTACATCTAACAATATTAAATCTGGTCTTGCTTCTAGTGCCACATTTATGCCCATTTCGCCATCAGTGGCTTCTAATGTGTTATACCCCTCTTTTTTTAAATTATATACCAAAATGTCTATTATTGGCTTTTCATCGTCAACAACTAATATTGTTTTTTTGTTTGGATCTAATTCTTCTTTCATAGAAGCACACTCCTTCTTTTTATTCTCGTTTTATCTATCGTCTCTTTCTTGTGATTTTGAACGCTCTATTTCTTGCATTTTGATTTTTTCTCCATCTTTTTCGGTCACTAGTTTATAGTTTGCATCAAAAGCTTGTGCATCTGCAAAATTCTCAATAATCTTATCTAACGTTTCTGTTGGTATTTTGCCATCTTTTGAAAAATGATATTTTTCAAGTTCATTTGATTTTTGAATTTCGTTTACGAATTTCTTATCTATGCTTCCACTATAGAACAAAGATGTAGCGCTCTTTAGTTCTTTGCCTGTTGGTAATTTTATTTCCGTGACTTTGCTAACCTCGCTGCCATCAAAAACCTCATCACAATATACTTGTATTCTATTTACATCACTTGGATTTTTTATACCATATGCCTCTGCAATTTTCTTCTTAATTATCGCATTATAATTATCTGTTACCAATTGTTTTGCATTTCCAATTGTATTACATGCTTCTAAATAAGCTTCTTGTTCATTAAATGTTTTATCAGGTTTGTTTTTTAATTTACTATACATGTCGATAGCATTTGTTAATTCTTCTAATCTATCAAAATCCTCTATAGATACTACTTGACTCATTAATGGGTTCGATTTTATGCCTGCTAAGTATTCTTCTGAATCTGCTACTATCTGTATAGCTTCTTTAATGTCATGTGTATTTTTTATATCTTTAACCATATTTGAAATTATTGGACCACCAATTATTCCCGCTGCCAAGCTAACTGTTGCAGCTCCAAGCCCTAACTTTTTATATAATGATATCTTTTTTTGTAATTGTTTGCTTTTATAGACTCTTCTTCTTGCTTGCTCATTTGTTTCTCTAATGTTTAATGTTAATTCTCTTTTTTCCATATGTTTATCCTTTCTATGGTATAACAAAATATAATGATTTTTCAGCTACCATTTCCGTTCAAAATCTTTGCCCTTATTATAACTCTACCTCGCATATATGTCAAAGCTTTTTTTCAATATTATTACTAGATTATTACATTTAAGTTTCATAAATAATTTTGACTATTGATTTGCTCATAATTATGTATTTTCGCCCAAAAAGGGGCGTCCTTATTGGGCGAAAGTTTATATTATTACTTCTATATTGTATACTCCATTTTCTCCTATTTTAATTTGTTTTTCTGGTATTTCTTCTCCATTACATATCATTTGTTTTACAATAGTTGTATTGCTTATGCTTGTGATGTTGGCAGTATTTTCTCCTGTTTTTTCGCTGTTTTTATTTAGACCTAAAATAATGTTTCCACGTATTACTTTTATATTGATTACACTATTTTTGTATTTATATTTTATTTCGTAATTGTCCCAATTTTGTGGTATGTGTGGTTCTATTTTTAAATATCCGTTTTCTATATTTAATCCTAAAATATATTTTATTCCTGCAATATACATCCAACTGCTTGAACCTGTATACCACGTCCAACCTCCACGGCCAGCTAGGTTTCCTTGTCCATACACGTCTGCTGCTATTACATATGGTTCTACTTTGTATTTGCTACTTTCGTCTTTGGTACGAGCATGTTCTATTGGGTTTATCATTCTAAAGTTTTCATATGCTTTGTCATTTAAGTTCAGCATGGTTTGAGCAATTATCGTCCAAGTTGCAGCATGAGTGTATTGTCCTCCATTTTCTCTTGTTCCCGGCAAATATGCCTTTATATATCCAGGTTCTAACTTGCTTTTTTCGAATGGTGGGTCTAACAATTTTATTATTCCTATTTCTTTATCTACCAAATGGTTTTCTAGGCTTTCCATTGCTATATATTTTTTGTCATTATTGCCTGCTCCAGAAATTGTTGCCCAACTTTGTGATATGCTATCTATTTTGCATTCTTCGTTTTGCAAACTTCCGAGTGCATCTCCATCATCTGTAAAGGCTCTTTTATACCATCTACCATCCCATGCATTGTTATTTAATGCTCTTTTTAGCTCTTCCATTATAAACTGATATTTTTCTTTCTTCTCGAAATTTCCCATTCTTTCACAAATAGGAATAAATTCTTTTAACACAGCATACATGAAGAAACCAAGCCATACACTCTCTCCTTTTCCTTTTGCTCCGACATTGCTCATTCCATCGTTCCAATCTCCCGTACCGATTTTAGGCAGACTATGTTCTCCAAAATTTCCTATTCCAGTTTGATTTAATCCTTCTTTTCCAATATTGTCCGTTTCTCCTTTATTCTGTTCTGCATCTTGTTCATATTTTCCTGCTTTTATCTTTTCAACTTCATTATCTTCTATTCCAATTGCCTTTTCTATTGCTCTTATGCAGTGTTTGTATACACTTTCTTTAAAGTCTGCGTCTTTGTATAAATCATACCTTTCATTTTCGTTTTCGGATAATTGTAGTCCGTCTTTGTACGACGGGTTTTCTTCTAAAATTTCATAATCTCCGGTAAAGGAAATGTAGTCTGCGACTACGTATGGAAGCCACAACAAGTCATCAGAGATTCTGGTTCGTATTCCCTTATCAGTTTCTTCGTGCCACCAGTGTTCAACATCTCCTTCAATAAATTGATGTCTGCAATTTCGTAATATTTGTTCTCTTGCGATGTTTGGTTCTACATATTTTATCAGCATACAATCTTGAAGTTGGTCTCTGAAGCCATATGCACCACCAGATTGATAGAACCCAGTCTTGCCATACATTCTAGAGCTTATTGTTTGGTATATTAGCCAACCATTTAACAATATATTTGTAGATTCCATTGGTGTGTTTATTTGCAATTTGTTTACTAGCTGCTCCCAATGTCTTTTTATATTTATATATTCATTTTTGCAGTTATTTACATTTGAATACTTATATGCCAAATCTTGATATTCTTCTTTGTTTGACGCATCTCCCAAAGTAAATACTATTTCCTTTGTTGAATATGCTTCTATTGTTACATTTATTTGAATTGCGACTATTCCATCCTCTCCAAATGAATTTTCTCTGTTTAGAGCAAGTTCATCTAGCCCAACTGGATTTTCTAATGTCGAATTTTTCAAGAACGATGTTTTACTTCCAGTGTATGAGCTTATTTTTTCACTGCACCCGATAAAGACTTGATTATTATTTTTTTCATCTGATAAATTTTTTACTAGCATAATGTTTGACGCATTATTCATTTCTAACTGTAGAAATCCATTGCTTTTTATCTCGTCCTCACCTAAAACAGGCTTTATATAATAAATTAATTTTAAATTTTTACGCTGAGGGTTTTTGTTTTCTAAGGTTACTAAATTTACTTTAATATTGTCGTTTTCTGGTACGAACATATCAACAGTCTGCCTTATTCTCGAAGAACTATGAATATATTTTGCATAACCAAATCCATAAACTACAAAATAATCGTTATTATCTGGCATAGGATTAAATCCCAGCGACCACTTTCTGCCTGTATCCATATCTTTTGCATATATTATTTCTGATGGAGTGTCTAGCACTTGATCATTTGACCATGCTGTAATTCTGTTTAATCTACTGTTCTTGTACCAAGTATATCCTCCCATATTCTCTGTTGTTAATGTTCCAAATGTTTTATTAGCTAAAATATGGCTCCATACCGTCGGTAGCTTACGGGTTTTGTTAACGCAAATCAAATATTCCTTGCCATCTTTAGAAAATCCGCCATATTCGTTAAAATATTTTAAAGAAGCCTCGTCTATGAAGTTTTCTTTCTCGTCATTTACTTCTATAAAATTGTTTTGTTTTGCATCAAACACAGTTTCTTTAACATTGTCTAGCATCTTGCTTTCTATGTCTTCCATTTGAAGTGCTAGAGAACTGTAATAAGCATTTATTACTAAGTTTGCACGCTCTTCTAGCAGTTTTTTATCTTTCTTCTCTATATTTTCCAAGCAGAAAATTCCAGCTGGAATATTAAGCAAGTACGCTAAGTTTCTATTAAAAATAGCCATTTGTATAGCGTCTTTTACATAGTTTTCGTACGACTCCTTCTCCTCATTTAATATTACTAAATCCACTTTGATATTTTTTACCCTAAAGAATTCATAAGCACTTAAAACTTCTTGAATTATATCAATATCGTTTATGTCTTTTATTTTTACCATTAATATTGGCAAGTCTCCAGATATTCCATATTTCCACAGTTCAGATACTGGGCACTGTCTATCATACGAAGCTTTTATAGAAACTTTTGGTGTAAACAGCAAATATGAAAGCATTTTCTGATATACTTCTATGTCTTTGCCTTTTATACCTAGATATCTATTCTCCGCCTCGCTCTTTGCTTTTAACAGTTCGAAAGTACGTTTTGTATTTTCATTATTCATAAATTTTGCCATGTTTTTTATTACTTGCTCTTTATCATATCCAACCGAAATTATTAGGTCAAATATTGCTGTTTCTTCTGGTTTTATATCGACAGTTTTCTTTAATGCAATTATTGGGTCTGTGGTGTAACCAATCTTCTTGCTAAATGGAATCGAATTTTCTACCTCTCGTGGGATTCTGTAATTACATCTGCCCCATAATTTTTCTTTGTCAATTTCAAACTCCACGTCTCCCAACTCATTCGACTGGCTAAATAGATTTACTGCCATATATGCATCTTTTTCACCGTTAATGTGTGCTTTTCTCTTCACGACTATTGTGTTTATTGAATCTATATACTCAAACGAAACAAATAAATTATTGAAGGCCTTGTGTGCAAAGTCCTGCATTGCATTTGATAATACTGGTTCTAAAAGTGCCGTTATTTCCAATACTTCTTCAGACACACCATTATTTTTCAGCTCCAGCCTTCTTATTTCAACTGGGTCATCTGTATCTACTATTATTTTTGTAACAGTTCGAATATTTTCATCATTTCTTACTATTTTGTTAGCCTCAGGCGAGAAAATTATATCGTATTTATCAGGTATTCGCAGATTTTTTGAATACGTATTCGTCCAAATGTTTTTATTACGTATATTCTTAATATAAAATTTTATTCCCTGCTCTGCCTCGTCAGTTTCCTTATATCTATTAACCTGCAAATCTCCATATTTACTATAACCATTGCCATATTGATCAAGCACAATTGTGTAGTTGTCGTTTGCAATAACATTAGAAACATTCAAATTTTCGTTTATTTTGCTGTATTTTCTCTGAGTGTAATCTTCGTAATCTACATATTTTATCTTCTCAATTTTCTCTTTTTCTTCTTTTGTAGTTATCATATTTTCTGGCATTTTTTCTTGCAATAAGATGTCGACAGCCTCAATTTCCGGATTTTGCTTAAACCTCTTTTTTATTACACCATTGTTTAATAAATTGTCTATTGAAAGCAAAATTAATCCTTGATGATGTGCCATATACGTTTTTACAGGCGTATAGCCGTTTTTCGCCCTGCCGGGTGTAAAATCTATCGACTCATAGAAGCCATACTTATTGTACATTCCCTTTTCACTTAGATTTTTTAGATTTTCTATTACTAATTTAGGTTCTTCATCAATAGCCAAAATTGAACCATATGAAGATGTTACAATCTCGTCTGAAAGTCCCCTCTTTAGCCCCAGCCAAGGTATTCCAAATGCCTTGTATTGATAATTATTATTTAAGTCTTTTAGATTAAAGGCAGCCTCAGAAATTCCCCATGGAATTCCCAATTTTCTTGCGTACTCCAGCTGACTCATTATCATAAATTTACAAGACTCATCTAAAATACTGCCCGGGTATTGCTCGATGTTTATTGTAGGCATCAAATACTCAAACGAAGTTCCAGACCATGAGATAAGCCCTTTGTAATTATTTAGAGTCGTAAGAGTTCTGCTTAAATTATACCAATGCTTCTCAGTAATATCTTTTTTAGCAATAGCAACTAAACTTGTCTGTCTTGCCTCAGATGCAAGTAAGTCGTAATATGAGTCTGTTAGTTTATTTTCCTCTACATTGAAACCTATCGAAAATAACCTATTCTCACTATCATACAACTTTGAAAAATCTGTGTTATTTATGAGTGAGTCTGTAACATTAATCATGAAATCTATCTTATTTAGCACATCAGGCGTTATTTGTACATTTTGTTCTTTTTCTTCACTACTTAAATTCTGATATATTTCATCATTCTTATTCTCTCTTTTTTCTATCAAAAACTGCTTTAAAACATACAAATATCCTACAAAATTTCCACTATCAACAGACGAAACATACTTTGGAATTAGTGGCTCTAATGTTTCTATATTGTACCAGTTGTACAAATGTCCATTCCATTTTGTGAGTCCGCTAATTGTTTCTAGCATTTTATATAATAAATTTAGTGTGTCCTCTAAATTTTCAAACTTTAAGTCAGATGAAGCCATTACAGCAAGCAGTGCAAGCCCGATATTGGTTGAAGATGTTCTCATTACCACTTTTGGTTTTCTATCTTCTTGATAATTGTCTGGTGGCAAGAAGTTCGATTTTTGTGTTAAGTTTTCCTTAAAATATAGCCATGTTCTATATGCAACTTCTTGCAAGTATTTTTTTTCGCTTTCATCTACCTTTTCTACAGCTTTTATTTCTTTATTTGCCTTGCTAATTTTACACATTAAAGCTGGAGTTAAAAGCCAATACAAACCTATTATTAGCGCAAAATTTGCAATGCCAACATTTAAGCTTTGTACTAATATTGCAACAGCAATTCCTAATATTCCAAACAGAGTGTTTGCACTCATATTCTTGTAATATGAAAATACGTCTGTTTTAGCCGTTCGTTCAGCTTCTTCTGATGTAATCCACTCTAAGAGATGTTTCTTGCTTTTCGCCATTCTGTATATTGTTTTGATTTCTGCCTTTGTGGTTATCCATGCCTTGTCTGGAATTAACCCAATATCTAAAATTCCTCTGTAAACACTAGCCTTTAAACCATCTATTGTTTTCACAAACCTTTTGGTCTTAATGTTTCCATCTTTTTTACTAATGATGCCATTTATAATATCTAGTATAGTTGGAATTAGTGAAGATATCAGTGCAAGCACAATTATTCCACACATGTTTATTTTTAATACAGTTGCTATAACCGCCGAAAATACTAGCATTGCTAGTACACTACTTTCTTGTTTACTTCTTACTATATTGCTAAATATTTTATATTTACTAAGCAATTTTAATGGATTTTGTTTTATCTCACCTTTTTTATTTTCTATTGTTTTTCCAAGCCATGGCAATATTTGATAGTCACCTCTAATCCATCTATATAGCCTTGTTCTAAAACTTATATAGCTTGATGGATAGCCATCCATAAGCATTATGTCTGATGTTAGTGCGCATCTTAAATAGCTTCCTTCTAATAAATCATGACTCAAAACTGTGTTTTCTTTAATCTCATTTGCAAGCACTTTCGAAAATATAGATAAATCGTAAATTCCTTTTCCAGTAAAAATTCCTTCATCAAAATTGTCTTGATACAAGTTTGAAATTACATTTGTATATGAATCTGTGCCACCTTCTCCAGCATATACTTGAGTAAATATGCTCTTTCTGCTCTCTACTAGTCCAACTCCAACACGTGGTTGCATTAGTGCATGCCCTGAAATTACTAGATCTCCTCTCTCGTTTACTTCTGGTTTATTTAAAATATGAGCCATTGCTCCAACAAGCTCTAATCCAGATTTCAATGTTAAATCAGTATCTGAGTCCAATGTTATAATGTATTTTACTTTGTTCATTTGTGAGATATCTATAGTATTAGCCCTAAAAGGATTTGCAATATTCCCGAGCAGATATTCATTTAATTGGTTTAATAAGCCTCTCTTTCGTTCCCATCCCATGTAACACTCTTCATTAGAATTCCAAATTCTTTTTCTATATACAAAATTGAAAATGTTACCATATTTTTCGTTTAGCCTTTTTGATTGCTCTATTCCTTCTCTTATAACTTCTTCATCAAACTCTTCTATTTCCTTGTTTCCAGAACTACAGTCTCCCAGCAAAGTAAAGTACAAATTTTTGCTCTTGTTTGCAATATAATAAACCTCTAATTTTTTCATTAATTCTTTAACTTTTTCTTTGCTCTTTACTATCGTAGGAATTACCACCATTGTGCTGCAATTCTCTGGAATTCCGTTTTGAAAATCAATTTTCGGAATAAGCTTTGGTTTTATCACTTTACTTAACACATATTGAATAATCTTAGAAACAATATTTTCTATTGGCAATATTGAAACCAACGCTAGAATTATTGAAAGTAATACTTTAACTAATATTTGAATATTTCCTATAAAATTACGAGTAACGTCTCCAAAACTCTTGTACCATAACATATAATAAAAATTAATGCTCAAAATAAGTGTCAACAGCAAAGAAACCCCCCATACTGTTTCTATATAGATTTTTGCCTTTTCTTCATTTGATTTTAGTGTAATCTTCTTTTCTAGCAGGCTATTCAATAAAGTTTCTTTTCCATCAGAAATTAAGTAAAACCCAATATGCATGCTCTTTTCGTTTGCTTCTGGTTTTTCACTAGCCTGCAAACTTAGCTCTAAGCACTTTTTTGCAATATAAATTTCTGAAATTTTAGTCTTTTTAGAAATCTCCTGTATTGCATTTCTGTAATAACTTTTAGTAGTACTATCCATTTTCTCATACTGCTTTACTGGGTCTTGTTTTAGAATATCCTCTACCCTATTTATCTTTTCGAATATTTCCAAGAAATTAATTCTCGAAATTGCCTTAAGAGTCAATATACAATTTCCAACAGATACTTTCTTTACTGCAATATCAAAATGCTCTTTTTTTACAACCTCGTAGATATCGCTACCTGTTTTTGCAACTTCGTCTTCCAAAATATTTAGATATGCATATGCCTTGCTTCCCATCTTTTTTAGTCTATATGACATATACTCTATGAACGCATTTTTTACTTGCCCATTCTCTATAAGCATAATTTTAGGTAATATTACAGTTCTGCTTTTTTTCTTTTCCTCTCCAAAATACTTGCATATAATCTCTTCTACTCTGCTCTTTTGCATTTGAGACATGTAAATTGTTTCACAAATTTCTCTTATATTTTCTATTAATGCAATCTGAATGAACAATCCAATATTCCAGATTTCATTCATGCTTAGAGTTTTTTTAGTTTGATATGCTTGTAACATATATTCTAAATTTTCTGAATTTATCTTACCATCAGTATAAGCTACCATTTCTGTTGCAAGCACATAAACACGTGCAAAGCCCTTGAACCTGCCATTTGCAAGTCCCAGAAAGTCTGTATATTTCTTTAACGTTAACTCTTTACTTATATTTTTTACAATTTCTTCTATTACATATAAATTATCTAGAATCCACTCTCCTGCTGGATGTATTGGTATTCCCTGCTTTATTTGTTCATTCAATAATTTATAAATTTCTTTAATAACAAAAAAATTTTCTTTAAGTCTTGGAATTGGATACGTATCCTTCGCCGATTTTTCGGTTAAAATATGGTCAGAAGCAATTTTTTCTAAATATTGCTCCAGTTGGTATCTATCTAAAACGGTTCCTTTAATATTTAATTTCTTTTTTTCCTTCAAAAAAATCCACTCCTTGGAATATGTTTTACACATATTTTCTCCAAAAAGTGGATAGTTTATTCTATTTTTACTATAAATCTCTATTTCTCTTTATTTGTATATACGATACTACTGCAATTAATGCAAGTGCAAGCACTGCTATTGCTACATCTAATTCTCCTGTTTGAGGTAAATTTGTATTACTTTGTGTATTGTCTACTGTTATAGTATTTTCAACTACTTCTATGTCATTAGTAACATTTCCAATTACGATTGTATTTTCTACTGTGTTATTTTTGTCGTCTTTTTTGTTGTCATCATCCTTCTTGTCGTCATCCTTTTTGTCATCGTCTGGAACTACTGTACCAGTTACAGAAAATTTTAATGTTTGATCATCTAATTTTACAGTATCTTCTGCAACAGATGATAAGCTTGTAAATTTAATTTCTGTATCTTGACTTTTTAAGTTTGTTTTTACTTTTAATTTAATAATTCCTATTACCTGATTTTTGCTTGTTCCAGTATTTATTGTTGCTAAAAATGTTCCTTTTTTTGCTGTTTCTTCATCATTATAAGCTATTGACCAGTTGTTTTGTGAAGATATATCATCTGATGTAACTTTTTCAAATACATTTTCATCATATTCAAGTTTTCCACCAAATGTATTTATTCCATCTTGTCCCATTTTTATTTCTGATAGCTCAAGTGTAATAGTAATTTCTTCACCTTCATTTAATTTTGTAGAACTAGGTGTTGGTGTAAATACTAAACTTCTTTCAGTATTGTCTGTTGTACCATCTGCTTGTGTAGAAATTTCTGTGTTTTGTATAACCTCATTCTCCAAATTTACTGCCTTAACAGCAAATGTTTTGCTAGCCAGCATAGAAATTATTAATAAACTTAAAATAATTTTAGATTTACGCATTTTTTCTTTTATTCCTCCTTTTAGGCAAATTTATTTAATAACTTACAGCTATTGTTCCAATATTCTCATTGCCTTTTTTATCATATGCTAAAAATGTATATTCAGCATTTCCTCCTGTTACAATATGGCTTCCTTCCGGCTCATAACTAAATGTACCATTTGGAAGTACTATGTATGCAAATTTATCTTTGCCTTCTGTAATTTGCCATTTTATTCTCCAATGTGTAGAGTCTATGGCTTCTTTGTACAATACAAGTTTTATTTCGCTTCCATTATTTATACTATCTATAGTTACATCTTTTACTGTTGCATTTCCTGCATTATCATATGCAATAAAGCTGTAAACTCCGTTTTCATATATTTCTATGCTTCCACTCGAGTTTGTAACCCTCTTGCCATCTGGTAATGTAATATTCGAAATTCCACTCTGTTCATCAGAAGATACCCATGAAATCTGTATTCCTCCATCATCTGCTGAGTCAACTGTTAAGTCTAAATTTGGATTAATTTTATCTATATTTGCAACTTGGTGTTCTACTAAAATCCCATTCCCTATTTTATCATATGCTAAAAATATATAATTTCCATTTTCGGTTACTCTATAACTGCCTTGTTTATCTGTTACACTTTCAGAACTTGGTAAAATTACATTTTGCAATCCACTCTGATAATCATCGGCTTTCCAATTCAATGTAATTTCTCCATTTGTCCATTTATCAGTATCTTGAGTTACTTCTAAAATTGGATTTATCATATCCACATTACTTACATTTATACTAAGTTCTCTTGTGTTTCCAACTCTGTCATAAATAACAAATGAATAATCTCCCATTTGTGAAACAGTAAATTCTCCTGTTGCATTTGTTGAAAATGTTGAATCTGGCAATAATATTTTTGAAAATCCACTCTGTAGGTCAAATGCTTTCCAAGAAATTTTTATTTTTTCATCTGTAAGTCTATTCTCTTGTAATGATAATACTCCTTCTGGCATTATTTTGTCAATATTATTTATATTTTCTGTCAAATTTCTGCTATTTCCAACATTATCATATAATGTAAATGTATATGTTCCATTATCTGTAACAGTGAAATCTCCACTCGCATCTGTAGTTGATGTACCATCTGGCAATACAACTCTATTAAATCCACTTTGTGAGTCCGATGCAGTCCAATGTATTTTTACATAGTCTATTACCCAGTCGGTTGGATTATGGCTCAAGCTTCCCGTTGGCGGTGTTTTATCAATATTTGTTACTGTTTCTTGTAATGTTAATGTATTTCCTGCTACATCATATACTACAAATGTATATGTTCCATTTTGTGATACTGTGTAATCTCCTGTTGCTGTTGTTTTTATTGTTCCATCTGGTAACTTTATTTGTTTAACTCCACTATTTGCATCTGCCACACTCCAATGTATTTTCACATCTGTGTTTACCCAATTTGTTGGGCTATGGCTTAAGCTTCCTGTTGGTGCAACATTATCTATTTTAAATGGTCCCACAGCTCTATCCGCACTCGTATTTCCAGCATTATCAACTGCTTTTATATGTAGATACATTATACCGGTTTGAGTTATTTTTATATTATCTGTACTCTTAGCAATTGCACTGCTCCAACTCGAAGGAGTACTCTGGCTATTAGTAATTGCATATTGGTAACTTTTGAATCCACTGCCTAATCTATCTGAAAATTTAACATTTACTGTTACACTTGATTGCCAATCGCATGAAGTTGGTGTTGCAACAAATTCTGGAGCCTCATCATCTGGAATCACAGTAAAATTTCTACTAAATGTCTCAGATGTCATTCCTCTATTATTTGTTACTTGCAATTTCATCGTATATTTTCCAGTACCATAGTTTAAATAATTTTGTAATACAGTGCTACCTTCGTAAATTTGTGTACCATCTTTAAATACGGTCCATTTTCTTGATGTAATTGTTCCTCCATATGGGTCATAAGAACCATCTACGACTTCAACATTCTCATAAATTGATACATTATTATTTTTTATTTTAAATGAGGCGATTGGTTGTACATTATTAGTTGTAATATATTTACTCACAGGTGCACTCCATGTATTCTGGTAATCCTTTACTCTTAATTGCACAAGATAATCAACCCCACTTGTTATAGATGTTAATTTTCCATTCGTCCATGTGGTCTCACCAACTTTTCTATATTTCCATTCTTCTTCAGAAATTCCCCTATTTTTAGAATAACTATCCAAGTCGTAACCCAAACTCGTTAAAGTAACACTATTTCCATTTCTTTTAACGTCTATTTCCGCAACCGGTCTACGATGAACATATATTACCGATGGTTGTGTTGATTGATCTTCGTAGTAAATTTCATATTTGCCTGTTTTATCAAAACTAGTTATCATATCGGAAATATATTGCCCCGATTTAGCATATTGCCCCATATTATTTTCGTAATATTCACAATCGTGAACAACTTTCCATTTTCCATATGGATACTGGCTATTAGCCGTGTTCTTCATAATGCTAGAATCTGCTGCTGACAATATAGTGTTTTCATTTAATATTACATACTCTGATGATTTCCTTTGGTTTATCAAGCCTTTTATATATTGCGCTGTTTGATTTATGCTATTAGTATAATTTGTATTATTTATAAATATACCATTATTATTATTTGCTTTTATAAATTGTTCGGATTGAGTCTTATTAACCGTTTGTCCCCATGCAGTGTAATAAATTTCGTCGTTTACTGTTCTTGTTAATAATTCTCCTAGTGTTGTTGGGTTGTTTAATTGTTGGTTTACTACATCATTTACGTTTACCAACACTTTTATTGCTTCTTCTCTCCAGTCTGGTTCTCTTAAAACATCTTCTAATTTTCTTACATTTGTTGTTTTTAAATTTATGTTTGTTAAAGTGAAACTACCAATTTGGCTACAATCATGTGAATAGTGGTCAGAGAAAAATCCATAACCATTTCCATATTCTTCTGTAAATGTATATGTTTCCGTAGAGCTTAGTCCTCCACCCGATATTTCAATTTCAGAATCAGTTACTTTAACATTTAAAGTTCCACTTTTATTTATACTAAGTCCTTTTAATAATGTTTTTGTCATATTGCTTGAATTGTTTCCTATTCCATATGTAAATTTCCATATTGCCCCCAATTGGCCGCCTGCGGCACTGGTCCATGTATTATTAAAACTTAGCATATAACCTGTAAGAGTATTTCCATCTTGTTTTACCCTTAAAAGCATACCAGCAGCATTAAAACTATCTCCATAATCAATATTATATGAGAAATTAAATTCTTGCTCTTGTGCTTGTCCTGGTATAATCCATATAGCATTCTTTCCTGGGTTAGTTCTGTTTCCTCTCATCTCAACATTTTTTCCACCATTTGTAATGCTTATGCTACCTATTGTTGATGATACATCTTTTTGCCATTCAAATCCTTCAGCAATGTTTACATTTTGAGCTTCTATTGCGCTTATCTTAACTTGATTTTTATTTATTCCTTGTTTTTCCAATGCTGTAAGAAGGTCAGATTGGAAATTTGTAAGGTCTGTACTAGTTTTAGATTTAGCAAGCACAACATCAATGTACGGAGTTGGAGTAAGTGACAATTGTACATTACTAGTTGCATTAGAACTATTCATGTAAAGTGATATTGGCGTTAAACTAACTAATGTAATTATTATAAATGCTGATATAACTTTTTTAACAATTCTCATTTTCCCCACTCCTTCTTTTTATATTACATTACTTGTTATTCTAAATGGTATATTTTTATCATTTAAAGTAACACTTTTTATAATAAATCTTGTATATGTTTTTGTTCCTTTTTGTTTTTCATCAGATATTTCAAATTTGTTATCATTATTCTGTTTATTAGATACATCCACTGTTGAACTATATGACTGCCCCTCTTCTTTTCCTTGGTTAGAATTTGTACTATTTAGCATATTTATGTTTGCATTATGTTGCCATACCGTTCCACTTCCATTTGAATACTGAGAAACTTCTATTTTTAATCCCTCTGGGAAGTATTCCAATGCATTTACAACTTCTCCATCTTTTCTTACTAATTTAATATTACCAGTTATAGTTCCTTTTACATTAGTTGTCGCAGAATTTACCTGTATGAATTTAGAGGCATCTGACAAACTTGTATCTGAAATTAAGAAGTCTGCACCATTTGCAACTGTACTTCCATTATTCGTACGTGTAAAACTATTTATCTCAAATTCAATATGATCAATTTCGCTTGTATTTAAACGCCCCATATTAACTTGTATTGTTTCTATATTTGCATTTCCTGCCACATCATAAATAATTATAGATACCTGATGTGTTTTTGAGCTTTGTTCTATTACATCAAAATCTGCAGTATTTTCACTAGAATTTAACTCTTTATATAATTTTCCATCTATATATAATTGATATTTTGCTGTTCCTGATAAATTCTCCTCTGATGAAGCTTGTATGTGGAACGTTTTTCCTGTTATTTGACTTGCCACTAATTTTATATTTTGAGGAGTCGTTTTATCTATTTTTATAACCTGTGTAGCTCCTTCTGATTTATTACCTGCCACATCATATTCATATATTGTAATTGTATAAATTCCTTCATTTACAATCGACATCTCTTGTCCATTTGTCCTAGTTTCTGGTACATTTGCTGTACCACTTACTTCATATGTTGCGTGACTAACACCTGAGCCACCTTCATCTTCTGTAGATTCTATTATTTTTAGATTTACATCTCCCTTATACCATTCATTATCTTCTTGGTCTTTTTCGCCTTTTACAATTTGTAATACTGGTGCAACTGGAGCTGTTTTATCAATTTTTACTTTAAATGATGTTTCACTTTCATTTCCCACATCATCTCTATTTATAACCGTAATTGTGTATAATCCTTCTTGAGTAATTGTTAGTGGTTCAGACCTTTCTTCAATAGCTACTGTTCCATCAACCTTAAACGTTGTTACTATATTTTGACCACCTTGTACAACTTCCATATAAACATTTTGGTTTGTCCAAGTATTAGATTTATATTCATTTCCATTTGCATCGTTTAATTTCAAAGTTAAACTTCCTGGTCTTTTTATTTGTTTATCTATAATGGCAGTATATTCTCTTTTTGTTACTAAACCTGCTTCATTCTCGGTTGAAACAATTAATTTTGTTTTTCCCTCGTTTTCCAACACAATCGGTAAACTTGTTCCTGCTTTAAGCTCATTTGCCCCTTGTGCTTCAATTGTTACTTTGTTTCCAATTTTATCCCTTTCCTTAACATATATATTTTGTTTAGCTGTTTCTCCAAATATGTATTCTGTTCCATCTTCACTTCCAAGTGTTGCCACTATTTCAGCATTTATTGGTGAAGTTTTATTAATTTTTACAGTCAATGTTGCAATCTCAGATTTTGTTCCAATTACAGAAACACTATAAGCTTTTACTTCATATGTTCCATCTTGTTGAATTGTTATCTTTTTATCATCGTCAATTTGTGTTTCTTGAATATTTTCTGTTCCAGTAATCTCTAATACCATATATTCAATTTTTACAGGAGATTTCTCAGGTTTGTTTATTTGCAATTCAACACCAGAAGTATACCAATTATTTTTCCCTTGTTCTCCAGATAAAACACTTATAATTGGAGCTGTTGGGGTCTTTTTCCCATTAATATCCAATTTTCCATAAACAACATATTTTATTAAAATACTAACATCTTTTTGTGTAATCTCTCCGTCTCCGTCAACATCTATTGCTGTTGCATTTATCCCAGATAATTGGTGAGCTTCAAGTCCAACAACATGTTTTATTGCTTTACTTATTTCATACTGAGAAATTTCTCCATCACTATTTATATCTCCAGTAACACATGCAGTATACTCATTCTCTATGTTATCAAAACAAATTTTCATTCCAGTTCCAATAACTCCATTTTTCATCTCAGTAGTACCATTCTTGGCATAAACATGAACTTTTTCTTTCTCCAAATTAAATTGTTGCTTGAATTCTTCAATATCTGTTTTAGGTATAATTCTGCTTATTGTTAAGCTTTTTTGTGAAATTGCATATTCTTCACTCTCTAGCGCAACATTAATAGTATCAGCATTTACTCTAGAAAAAATGCTAATATTAATGCAAATCAATATAAATATTGCTAGAATTCTTACTCCCTTTCTTCTCATTTTTATTCTTACTCTCCCTTCTTGGTACAAATTTGGTTAAAAATTGTAAATTTCTTTTATTTCATACATTTATACTTTTTATATTTATATATATTATAGTAAATAACTAAAAGTCTTTCAATGCGGAAAATGTTGGTATTTCTAGCTTTGTGCCATATTTGCATACGGATATTGTATTTGCTAAAATTTATTACATTTATGTTACATTTTTAGACCATTTTTCTTACTTTTCTAGGGAATACTAGCTTTTAAAGCACAAAAAAACACCTATTGGAAAATGTTTTACACATTTTTCCTTTTAGGTGGATAATTTTTATTATATTATTGTACTGATGTATTTGTTGTATCATTATTTAAATTTCCAACATATTCAGCTTTTCCAAATCCAAGTATCATTTGGAATATTGGGCTTAATAGTAAAAGTCCCAATATAAATGCTGTTGATTGATTAAATGCCTTGCCTAGTTTTACCATAGAAACTATTGATAAAGCAAGTGTTACAATCCAGCCAATAACTGGTATAGCTGATAATAAATATAATAACAATAACCATGGTGAAAGTCCTATTATTTTATATAGAACAACTACATTATATATTGGAATTAATGCTTTCCATCCTTCTTGACCAGCTTTAACAAATATTTTCCATTGTGCAACAATTATAAGTACATAAAAAGCTACAAAAATCATGCTATATGTACTTATTAAAGATGCAAAAGTAGCTGCTGAAGCAAATGTTGTCATATCAGCGTATGTAGAATCATACATATTAAAGTCCTCCCTTCATTTATTTTCTAAATTGAGAATACCATACAAGATAAAATTTTTCAACACTTTTTGGTAAAGTTTTTATAACTTAAAAATACTCCATTATTCCATTGTATATTCCCCAAGCAAGTTTTGTTTGATACTCTGCCTGTTGTAATTGCTTTTCCTCTTCATGATTTGATAAAAAACCACATTCTACAATAACTGTTGGAATCTCAACGTGTTTTATTATATACACATTATTAATTTTTAGTGGTGTTCTCTTATTTTCCTTTTGTATTGTTTCATTTAGATTGTTCTGTATACAATTGGCTAGTCTCTTTCCATCTTCATTACCATCTTTAAAAAACGTTTGCCAACCATAATACTGGTTTTCTGGAATTTTGTTTAGGTGAATACTTACAAATATGTCTGCCGATGAGTTATTTCCAATTTTTACTCTGTTTCTAATATCTGAATTTTTCTTTTCTCTTAAAGTTTTCTTATCTATATCATAAATCGCATTATTGTCCGACCTTGTGAGTACAACATTTGAGCCACTTTGTTCTAATAATTGTTGTAATTTTAGAGCTATTTTTAAATTAATTTTAGCCTCGCTAATTCCATTATTGCTTACGGCTCCGCCATCTTCGCCACCATGACCTGCGTCGATAATTATTGTCTTACTACTTACTGGTGTAGCCATAGTTTCAACTGTTTTATTAGTATTTATGTTACCTGCTGTTTGAAGCACAAACATA
>OHLO01000330.1_pt1 | contig 22323 bp, 17 predicted proteins | sample 1569131 | NCBI WGS metagenome assembly OHLO01 (sample SAMEA3879551, study PRJEB24766) | human gut metagenome | biome: human-associated habitat; feature: feces | place: USA | collected 1985/1987 | reverse complement strand
GTATTGACAGAACGCTAAATATTTGTTATCATTAAACAGAACAGATAGAGGTGCAGTTGAAATGAGTATCATTTTTCGTGTGACCCCACACAACAGCGTCCCAACGCCTATGGTAAATGAGAAAGGTAAAACTGCCGAAGCGGAGTATCGGGAACACTCTTGCTGACTGTTAGTTTAATAGACTATCAGTTGTCATCATTACAAATGGTGGAGTGCTATCGGCATAAAATTTTATGTCAACATTCTTATTATATTGTATGATGAACTGGTTTTCAACCAGTTTTTTTATTATTTGTTTATTTTTTATGTTTTGTGCAAAATAACATTTGAACAGCGGCATATTTTAGTGTATAACGCCAAAGAAAATTGTTACCATGGCACAGGAAAAGGAGTTTTAATATGAAAAAGTACAATGTCGGTATCATCGGTGCAACAGGAATGGTAGGTCAGAGATTTTCTCTGCTTCTTGACAAACACCCATGGTTCAATGTAGTATGCGTTGCCGCTTCACCACGTTCAGCAGGCAAAAAGCTCAAGGACGCAGTTGCAGGCAAGTGGAAGCTTTCAGAGCCTCTGCCGGAAGCTATCGGTGAGCTTACAGTTCTGAACGCCGAGGAGGACGTTGAGAAGATCGCTTCAATGGTAGATTTCGTATTCTGCGCAGTTGATATGAAGAAAGACGAGATAAGAGCCCTTGAAGAAAAGTATGCAAAGGCTGAATGCCCTGTTGTATCAAACAACTCCGCACACAGACATACTCCTGATGTTCCAATGGTCATTCCTGAGGTAAACCCTGAGCATATCGAGATAATCGCTTCACAGAGAAAAAGACTTGGCACAAAGAGAGGATTTATCGCAGTTAAGTCTAACTGCTCACTCCAGTCTTACGTTCCTGCTCTTGCTCCTCTTATGGATAAGTATAAGGTAACAAAGGCTCTTGCCTGCACATATCAGGCAATTTCAGGCGCAGGCAAGACATTTGAAAGCTTCCCTGAGATCCTTGACAACGTTATCCCTTATATCGGCGGCGAGGAAGAAAAGTCTGAGAAAGAGCCTCTTAAGATCTGGGGTCATATCGAGGGCGACGTTATCGTTGACGCAACAGCTCCAGCTATCACAACACAGTGCCTGAGAGTTCCTGTTTCCGACGGTCACACAGCAGCAGTTTTCGTATCATTTGAGAATAAACCTTCTAAGGAAGAGATCCTTCAGGCTTGGAAAGATTTCAGCGGTGTTCCACAGGAGCTTCAGCTTCCAAGCGCTCCAAAGCAGTTCCTTAACTACTTCACAGAGAACGATCGTCCACAGGCTAAGCTCGACAGAAACCTTGAGGGCGGCATGGCAGTTTCTATAGGCAGACTGAGAGAAGATTCACAGTATGACTATAAGTTCGTTTGCCTTTCACACAATACACTGAGAGGTGCGGCAGGCGGAGCAGTTCTGCTGGCTGAGCTTCTTGCAGCAAAGGGCTATTTTGACTAATATAACACATATATACGCACGAAAGGAGTGCTGTTTATGAAAAAGACTATTTTCACAGGTGCAGGCGTTGCTATCGTTACACCTATGAACGCTGACGGCTCTATCAACTTTGACAAGCTGGGCGAGCTTATCGATTTCAACATCGATAACGGCACAGACGCTATCATAATCTGCGGAACAACAGGCGAAAGTGCTACCATGACAGATGAGGAGCATATCGAGTGTATCCGCTATGCTGTTGAAAAGACAAATCACAGAATTCCTGTTATCGCAGGCACAGGCTCAAACCATACAGAGTATGCCGTAAACCTTTCTAAGAAGGCTGAGGAGCTTGGTGCTGACGCTCTGCTTTGTGTTACACCTTATTATAATAAGACTTCACAGGCAGGACTTATCGCACACTTCTCCGCTATCGCAAAGGCTGTTACACTGCCTATCATTCTTTACAACGTACCGTCAAGAACAGGTGTGAACATTCTTCCTGAGACCTGCCGTGAGCTTGCAAAGATAGACAATATCGTTGCTATCAAGGCAGCAAGCGGAAACATCAGCCAGATAACACAGGTGGCAGCTCTCTGTGGTGATGACCTTGATATCTATTCAGGCAACGACGATCAGATCGTTCCTATCATGGCTCTGGGCGGAAAGGGTGTTATTTCAGTTCTTTCCAACTGTATGCCATTTGAAACTCACGAGATCGCACAGCTTTGCCTTGATGGAAAGTATGACGAAGCAAGAGAAAAGGCATTCAAAACACTTGATTTTGCAAAGGCACTTTTCAGCGACGTAAACCCTATCCCTGTCAAGGAAGCTCTTAACCTTATGGGCTTTGAGGTCGGCGAGTGTCGTCTGCCGCTTGTAAGAATGAGCGATGATAAGATAGAAAAACTGAAAGCGTCAATGAACGCTCTCGGACTTATCAAGTAAAAAGAAATACAAAGGGCGGAGAAATTCGCCCTTTATGTTTATAACAAAATTTTAAGGTGTGCTGTAGGGGCGAACAGCGTTCGCCCGTTTCCCTGCACATACTGGTCAATAAATAAAAAGAAAAGGAATGATATAAATGACCAAGATCGCAATATGTGGCGCCTGCGGAAAAATGGGCAGGTTCATATATGACGTTATATCAGAGCGTGACGACTGCACAGTAAGCGCAGGTATCGACAAGTTCGGCGAGGCTTATGCAGACTTCCCTGTAGTAAAAGAGCCTGCCGACCTGCCTGAAAAGCCTGATGTAATAATCGACTTCTCACACCCTTCCGCACTGGACGGACTTCTCAGCTATTGCCTTTCAAACGGCACTGCACTTGTTATCGCAACAACAGGCTATACAGAAGAGGATACAGCGAAGATACACAAGGCTTCCGAGCAGATACCTGTTTTCTTCACATTCAACATGACCCTTGGTATCAATCTTCTTGCAAATCTTGCAAAAACTGCCGCAAAAGTTCTTGGCGGTCAGTATGATATCGAGATAATCGAGAAGCACCATAACCAGAAGATAGACGCTCCGTCAGGCACTGCTATCATGCTTGCAGACGCAATAAACGAGGAGCTTGACAACAAGTATCACTATGTTTACGATCGTCATTCTGTAAGAGCAAAGAGAGAAAAGACTGAGATCGGTATGCACTCTGTCCGTGGTGGCACTATTGTTGGCGAGCATGAGATAATCTTTGCAGGCAGAGATGAAGTCATCTCCCTCAAGCACGAAGCTCATTCAAAGCAGGTTTTCGCTGTGGGTGCAGTGAATGCAGGCGTTTTCCTTTGTGGAAAGCCGGCAGGACTTTACGCAATGAGCGATCTTCTTGCTTCACTTTAATTAAATATCAGATACAGTGGGCGTCCTTGATGTCCTGCTCGTTCAGAGTTTTTTTACACACTCTCAGGCTGCTGTTTTATACGGCAGCCTTTTTTCATACAAAAAAATAGCCGTGCGTGAATTTTTTCCGCACAGCCATTTCATTACATATTCTTATCAAGCTCCAAAGAAGTTTTCTCACGCTTTGTGAGCTTTTTCCATTGTACTTTGTACTCTGCATAAACCATTTTCCACTCGGCTTCATCAGGAACATATCCACCGAAGCAGGTCTTTTCAAAAAGATCTATAAGACCGCCAAGCTCAACTCCACGCCTCTTAACAAGATATTCTCTTATCATTTCAGGCGTGTATCCCGATAGCTTATCATTAGAAGCTATGGTCAAAAGCCTTACCACCCGCCTGTAAAGCCTTATGACCTTTTCTCCGTTATCTCTGAATTTAAGTGACAGTCGGAAAAATACCTCGATAATTCTGTTAAGGAACACGAAAACCACAAGCACAAACGCTACACCGATAAACAGTGCGATCCTGCTGAAATAGCTTACAAAAGTTGAAACATCAAAGTTCGTACCATTTGCACTGTAGTCACGCTGATAGCCCGGAACTGTCGGGTCAAAAGTCATCCAGCCAATGCCTGTGATAAAGACCTCTACAAAAGCGTGAGCGTGGCTATCTCTTACCACAAACTCTCCACGTTCATTCTTTTCATATGCTGCAAAGCCCTCAACATACCTTGCTGGAAGTCCTAGCATTCTCGCCATAAGCGTCATGCTTGTGGCATAGTTTGTGCAGTTTCCACGCTTGCTCGTGAAAAGAAAATATGCGATAGACTCATCGTCAGGCTCATACTCGTTATCGTAAACATAGCCGTTCTGCTCAAAATAATCCACAAGCGCCTGAGCTTTCTCATAATCATTTTTGCAGTTTTCCGTTATACTCTTTGCAAGAGCCTCCATTTTTCCACCTTTATCGTCATATGCAGAAACGTCTGTGTACAACGCATATATCTTATAAATATTCAGCGCTTGATTTGATGTGACATCTCCGTTTGTCAAACCATAAGAAAGCAGCAGTTTGAACTGATTTTCGGTCATATCAAGATTTGCCGCAGCCTGTCTTTCGCTCTCCGTTTCAGGGATATACTCAAAGCTAATGCCAAGCTTATTTCCTGCGGTGTCATATGGTCTGTAGACCTCGCTGTGAGTTGTTTTGATATAAACGTTGTTCTCCCCTGGGGTTATCATCAGTGGAGCAGGGATATAGCTAGGGGCAAAGCTGTCGCTGAACTGATTCATGACTGCCTTTTCACTGAACAGATCATCAGGGAACTGTGACCTGTCCACGCCAAGATCCTTGGTGTAATCCTTATCTGCAAGTGACTTTGCTATGCTGTAAACATAGCTCGGTGAGTTCACCTCGTTGTCACCGTAAAGATGAACATTTTTGTCAAAAGCAAAATCGTAGAAGCTATCGTCTGTTACCCACTTCTCGTTTCTGAAAAGGTCAAAGGATTGTCTGCGGAGGTAAATGACCTGTTCATCAGAGGTTGTGGTGAAGTTGAAAAGTATCTCGCCCGTTGCGTCTGCGCCAAATCTTGGGGAAGACTCATCACTAAGATTGTCATATGTGCCACTGCTTTTGATATTCACATCAAAGAAGTTGCTGTTTTTTTCAAGATAAGATGTCTTTGAGGAAGTCGGCATAAGCATTGCAAGCGCACCCACAAGGGTAACGAAAACCGCTGATGCCGCCACATAAGAGCCGTTTATGACAAGGTCATGCTTGCTCTCGTCTGAAACAAGTCTGCTGTGCACCATAAGTGCAATGAACACAGTGAGCATTATGGTTATGTCAAGAGTATCCATTGAGTCGGCACGCTTTCCGTAAATAAAAAACGGAAAAAGCACAACGAGCATCGTTCCAAAGCTTCTATAGCGCACAATGGTGAAATAGTAAAGCACCGAAATGATAAAGAAGCCTAGTCCCACAAACAGAAAGTAGAAATATTCATCTATCTGACCTATCTCCTGCCTGTTTACATAAAACCAATTGATAAATGATTTTCCAGAATGTTCAAATCCAGCACGAAGAAGCTGAAAGCCCAAAAACAGCACTGCCACCATAAGGGCGGTATAGACAAGACCTCGCAGGACTTTTTTCGGCTTCAGCCACTCAAAAAGAGCGAACAGCAGACATTCATAGACCACATATCCAAAAGTATAAAGTCTGACATTGTCTACAAGATAGGTCTTAAAGATTATGTTCATGACCACTGCTCCAAGGAGCAGCGGCAAAGCATATTTTGAAAGAATATTCACAAGGGTGTTTTTTATCTGAGCAGTTTTAGTATTCAAAAGCCACACCCCCTATGTCATTTTACGAAACTCGAAAGTTTCGTCTACAAGCCACATATTTTCTGTCTGCTTATCAAGGCCGCTAAGACGTGTCACTACAAAAGAGCCGTTAAATTCTTCTATAAGAGAAGAAAATTCCCCCTGAGAAGTCGCCATGCAGGCTGTGAAGCATATAGGAGCTGTCTTGCCTATCTCATGAGAAAAGGCAAAACGCTTTTCCTGCGGATATGGTGCTATTGCCGCAAGGTCGTTTTGAAGCTCTATTATATCACCTGCCTGCTTTATTTTCATGCTTTTCCAGCCGTCAAGATAATAATTATACTCACTCTCGAAGCCCTCCATGATAAGCATTGAAAGCATTGCAAGGCTCGCTTCGACTATATTATCGATATTCATAGCAAACATAGGGTCATGATCTTCGCTTGGTATATCAAGGAAAAACGCCTGACTTGAAGCCGTGACCTTTTCATCAAGGCGCACCATAAGCTCGTCACGCTTTGAAGAAAGCTTCCAGTTTATTCTTTTCAGCGGGTCGCCTATCTCATACTGTCTGTGGTCATAGCCCGGAACGCCTGTAAGGCCAAGTGCATTTTCATCTGATTCGCTTTCGTTATCGTCAAATGAAGCGTTCTCGGAAGTTGCTTTAAGAAGCTCTGTTTGAGAGCCAGTGTCAGGGATATTCGGCATTATCTTTATTTTTCCCACGGCTTTTTCATAACGTGAACTGTCAAGGTGCAGGGTGATTATTCCAAGATAGTCATGCAAACGTATGCTTTTTATTTTCACTGTGCCAAGACCTGCATAGCGTGTTTTCAGCTTAACGCTGACGCTTTGCTGTCTGCCGCCTGCCACGATAGTTTTAAATTCAAGCGGGCTTACAGCACCGATATTATCTGAACACTCTGCCGTTACCTCAACAACGCATGATGGAATAATGCGTATTGCATTTAAAAGCATTATGTCAGCGTCAAACTCCTCGTTCTTTGCACTTATTTCTGTGGAAAGCTTTATGGCTGCCACAAGTTTACGCTTGGTAATGAGAAGTGCCGCAAGAGATATCACAAAGGCTATAGCTAAAAGATAAAGCACAAGCGTACCACCGCTTCCGTTTATATAAACTCTAAGCAGTATCGCCACCGCCACGCAGGTAAGATAACCTAAAAGATTTTTCATGGGGTCATATCCTCTATTTCTCTATTGCGTCAGGTGATTTTACTGTAAGAGCGATATTTTCAAGAGCTTCCCTTTCATTTTCAAAGGCGGATTTGCCTTTTGGAGAAAGCATAAGTCTATGTGCAAGAACGTCAGGCATAACAGCCTTGACATCATCTGGCATGACAAATCCTCTGCCCTGAACAAAGGCATAGGCTTTTGAAGCTTTGAGCAGTGCGATGCTTCCACGGGGAGAAACGCCAAGCTTTACATAATCTGAATTTCTTGTTGCGGTAACAAGGCTCAGGATATATTTTCTCACAGAAAGCTCTGCGGTTACATTTTCAGCGTAGCCCATAAGCTCACGGACGTTTTCAAGGGTCATGACAGGCTGGATATTCTTTGCAAAGCCTGATCTTTCGGCTCTTGACATGATATCAAGCTCATCATCATATGAGGGATAGCCCATTGATATCTTCATAAGAAATCTATCCATTTGGGCTTCAGGCAAATGATAAGTGCCGTAAGTTTCCACAGGGTTTTGTGTGGCAAGCACCATAAAGGGCAATGGAAGTTCATGAGTTTTACCGTCAATGGATATCTGATGTTCTTCCATGACTTCAAGCAAGCTTGACTGAGATTTTGGGGAGGCTCTGTTTATTTCGTCTGCCAAGAGGAAATTGCACATTGCCACACCCTCTTTATACTCAAGCTCATGAGTTTTCTGGTCTATCATAGAAAAGCCAACGATATCGGACGGCATAACGTCAGGGGTAAGCTGGATACGGTTATATTTGCCGTCCACTGACCTGGCAAGGGCTGATACAAGCTGAGTTTTGCCTACTCCAGGCACGTCCTCGATAAGAACATGACCGCCGCAAAGCATGGCTGTGATTATTTTAAGCACAGAGTCTGTCTTGCCGACGATAACTTTTTCGATATTATCTGTGAGAAGTTTTACCTTTTCGTTCAATTTTTTTATCCCCCTTTTTATCAGGTGTTCTGTTTGGTGTGAGCGATATCATTTTTCTTTTTAAAAGCACCACATTTTCGATACCTGTGGTATGCGGGAACATATCAACGGGCTGGATAAGCTGTGCTTTATAGCCTATTTTTGCAAGAAGCTTCAAATCACGCTCGAGAGTTTCTATTTTACAGGAAACGTAGACTATCTTTTCAGGTCTGAGTTTGCCCAAGGCTTCAACAAATTCTTCTGTTGTGCCTGCTCTTGGAGGGTCAAGGAAAACTGTATCACAGCTCTCACCTGCCTGCGCAAGCTTTGTCATGAACTCACCTGCGTCCTCATTATAAAACCTGATATTGTCAAGCTTATTGAGCTTGGCATTTGAAACTGCGTCCTTTACGGCTTCGGCATTAAGCTCAACGCCTGCCACGTCTGCACCGCTTTTTGCAGCGATAAGACCGATAGTACCTGTTCCGCAATATGCATCGATAACTTTATTGCCTTTTTTAAGCTCGGCACAGGAAACTGCTTTAGAATAGAGCTTTTCGGTCTGCTCGGGGTTCACCTGATAGAAAGAATGAGGTGATATTCTGAACTTACAGCCGCACATCTCGTCGGTGATATAGCCTTTGCCGTACATTATAATATCACGGTCGCCCAAAGTAAGAGGAACTCTGCCTTTATTAACGTTTTGGACGATAGTGGTTATATACGGGTGTTTTTCAGTAATAGCTTTAACGAAATTTTTCTTCGCAGGAAATATGGGGGTAGCTGTAACTAGCACGAGCATTACCTCGCCTGTTGTTTGGGAGGTACGGATAAGGGTATGCTTAAGAAGGCCCTGACCACTTTCCTCGTTATATGGAAGGATACGGAAGTCAGCCATAAGTTCTTTAAGGGTAGCGACTATTTGCTGTGCTCTTATATCCTCCAAAAAGCAATCGTCAGTTATTACCATGCTATGGGTAGAGGACTGATACACTCCTGAGACGATACGCTTTGAGCTATTGACCTTATAGACAGTTTGGACTTTATTGCGATAATTATAGGGGTCGTCCATAGTTATTATCTGCTGAGGTCTGCAAAAGCGGCTCAACATTCTATCGGCTTTTGCCTGCTTCCATTCTATTTGCTGGGCGTAGACCTTATCCAACTGACAGCCGCCGCAGCGTTTAAAGCAGCTACATTTTTTCTCGCCTGTTGACTTATCGATAATGGTATGTTTATTCATCACATTTACTCTTTTCATTATGTATAAATTTTATTTTAAGTATACCATTTTATATGAATAATGTCAACAAAGGCGGTTATAACAATTAAATTTAGCAGTATGCTCACGGGGTATAGCTAAGGTGTGTCGGTATAAATATTCAATTTTCAAGCTTCAGACGGAGTGCAGGAAGTGCTTTTCTGTGCGATCAGAACCTCTCATCGTGTTCACCTAACTCACGTTGACAAAATGTTTCCTCATACACTGTCGCTCCGCAAGGTTTCCGATTTGTGGTGAAACCTCTTCTACTTATACACGAAAAGTGGGTATTTTGTTGCAGAAAAAATGCAACAATTGCAGAAATGTTGCCAAATTAAATTATAAATCATTTGTTTGCACAAATTTGGGGGTGTGAATTGGCGGATTTGACGGAAAACACATGAAAAATGTATAGTATTTGGGTATAAAAATACCGCCCGACCTTAGTCAAGCGGTTATTTGTATTATTCAATATCGATTATCGGCTCCCACCGATAATGTCCGTTGCACTCTTTGTTAGTGCAGACAAAGTAATGTGCCTTATCTGCTGTTGTATTCACAGGAACATAGTAGCCGTTATGGCAAACAGGACACTCAACTTTTTCGCCTTTTTTTAACTTCGTGAGAATATCATTTTCTTCTGCCATGAACATAGCCCCCTTTTCTCCAGTTAAATTCAGGATAAACGTCTTTTACTGCAAGCTTTGAACACCACACAGCACTTGCTGTGATCTGAGCGGATAACGTACACCCTAAGTCCTGCGTTGAAACGAAAATTGACTCACACGCTCACGTGGAGCGTGACATTCATAGTCTGCGTTCGCAAAAAGAGATTTCAATTTCAACTCACACGCTCACGTGGAGCGTGACACTTGATCTATGGCAGACATATGGGGAATATGCTATTTCAACTCACACGCTCACGTGGAGCGTGACTTCACGCTCGCAGAGAAGAGTGTACGCTTTATTATTTCAACTCACACGCTCACGTGGAGCGTGACCCCACAATTGAAAATGATAACCACAGGTCAATGGATTTCAACTCACACGCTCACGTGGAGCGTGACAATTGCTTTCGGTTGTGTACCGAAATGTTCAAATATTTCAACTCACACGCTCACGTGGAGCGTGACGAATTAAGCTTATAAATATTCGTCCACTCAGGGATTTCAACTCACACGCTCACGTGGAGCGTGACGGGCATTTGTTTGAGTTCGTTAATCAGCTTTGATAATTTCAACTCACACGCTCACGTGGAGCGTGACCTTCTTTTGTCAATGCTGTTTTCCATGTTCTTAAATTTCAACTCACACGCTCACGTGGAGCGTGACTTTTTTGTTTGCACCCGCTCTCACTCTATTTTCAGATTTCAACTCACACGCTCACGTGGAGCGTGACTGTATCGACGAGGTTGCAGACCAGTGTGTCGAAATTTCAACTCACACGCTCACGTGGAGCGTGACCAAGGGCTAGTATGCCCGCAGGAGCCGTGAATATATTTCAACTCACACGCTCACGTGGAGCGCGACAATTTTCGGCTTGCATACATTAGGCGATATGATATTTCAACTCACACGCTCACGTGGAGCGTGACGAACACGGAAAAGAAAGATATTACAGAAGCATTACATTTCAACTCACACGCTCACGTGGAGCGTGACATAGAGGCTTTTTCCTATATAATAAAAATACGGATTACATTTCAACTCACACGCTCACGTGGAGCGTGACTTTCGCCGTTCATATTATTTACTGCATCTGAATCATTTCAACTCACACGCTCACGTGGAGCGTGACTTTATACGTCTGTAAATTGCTTCCCCTGTTCCAATTTCAACTCACACGCTCACGTGGAGCGTGACGCAAGGAGATTACCAGTTGTTGAAGAACAGATAATTTCAACTCACACGCTCACGTGGAGCGTGACGCATTACAAGAAAATTACATAAAAAATAAAAAGCATTTCAACTCACACGCTCACGTGGAGCGTGACGACAGCACGAATGAACTGACAGACTCCATAAAGAATTTCAACTCACACGCTCACGTGGAGCGTGACAATCATGTGCGGATAAGCTTTCGCCTTAAACGGATTTCAACTCACACGCTCACGTGGAGCGTGACTAGCACTTTAGCACTTTACCATGCTAAAGTGGGATTTCAACTCACACGCTCACGTGGAGCGTGACGTGTTCCGTCTGCATTGATAACGGTGATATCAACATTTCAACTCACACGCTCACGTGGAGCGTGACCATTTCTAATTGATAAATACGATGCCAAAAATCAATTTCAACTCACACGCTCACGTGGAGCGTGACCTTTTTTGTGATACTCAGGAACTAAGATATATTTATTTCAACTCACACGCTCACGTGGAGCGTGACATAGTCATTTTAAACACCCTTTCAAATTTAATTATTTCAACTCACACGCTCACGTGGAGCGTGACGTGTTCCGTCTGCATTGATAACGGTGATATCAACATTTCAACTCACACGCTCACGTGGAGCGTGACGGACGGATTCTTTGAGCGCCGTATCAACCGTTTTATTTCAACTCACACGCTCACGTGGAGCGTGACCGTTGTATGACGTGGTCCTTGTGCTATATATGCATTTCAACTCACACGCTCACGTGGAGCGTGACTTTTGTACTAAATGTAGCAGGCGGTGGAAGTAATCATTTCAACTCACACGCTCACGTGGAGCGTGACCGCTATTAGTATAAGGGCATAAAAATAACCTCGTATTTCAACTCACACGCTCACGTGGAGCGTGACCATTTAACTAAATATTTTTGCTCTTTATTGCGTATTTCAACTCACACGCTCACGTGGAGCGTGACAAGGACGTTTTTGCTAGAAATGCACGCCACCCCATTATTTCAACTCACACGCTCACGTGGAGCGTGACTAGAATATTTACATATTTTACAGATATTGACTTTATTTCAACTCACACGCTCACGTGGAGCGTGACTTTCTAATATCATTCCCACATACATATAGTTAGCGTATTTCAACTCACACGCTCACGTGGAGCGTGACAAATATAATAAAAATTGTATTGACGAGATAAACAATTTCAACTCACACGCTCACGTGGAGCGTGACAACCCCGTGAATGATGATATTGTTTTTGACGGAAATTTCAACTCACACGCTCACGTGGAGCGTGACGGGGCGAATTTGTGTATATAATTCTGTTTGCCCGTATTTCAACTCACACGCTCACGTGGAGCGTGACTGTTTTTGACGGAAAAGAATGGAATACAGAAAAAATTTCAACTCACACGCTCACGTGGAGCGTGACACCGTTAAAATCAACACTTGTACCGATTATTTTACATTTCAACTCACACGCTCACGTGGAGCGTGACTACTCCCAACTATCTGCCAAAATGTCGGGGGCTGTTATTTCAACTCACACGCTCACGTGGAGCGTGACTACATTTCATTTTGTGTTTGTGCTGAATTTTCAAATTTCAACTCACACGCTCACGTGGAGCGTGACATTCAAACAAAAACGGAAAATCTCGATTTAAAAAAATTTCAACTCACACGCTCACGTGGAGCGTGACACATTTCATTTTGTGTTTGTGCTGAATTTTCAAATTTCAACTCACACGCTCACGTGGAGCGTGACGCAATAACGTTAGTTAATTCTACCTCAAAAACGCATTTCAACTCACACGCTCACGTGGAGCGTGACGGTATACCTCAGCAGTATTTACAAATCTTGACAGATTTCAACTCACACGCTCACGTGGAGCGTGACCAGAAAACATTAAGCTTAAAGGATAAACTTCGCTATTTCAACTCACACGCTCACGTGGAGCGTGACGAAAGGCTTTACTTTTTCAGGGGAAGGTAGTATAATATTTCAACTCACACGCTCACGTGGAGCGTGACGTATGCACCCTGGGCTGGAAGAGGGGGGGGAAGGATTTCAACTCACACGCTCACGTGGAGCGTGACTCGCACAGGAAGCTTTGGAGGACAATTTGTACTGATTTCAACTCACACGCTCACGTGGAGCGTGACTCCGACGATTTTTTATTTTACGATTAAGCTGCAGATTTCAACTCACACGCTCACGTGGAGCGTGACATCTGCAGTCAGGATTGTCCTAACTGCATACGAATTTCAACTCACACGCTCACGTGGAGCGTGACCCTCTGCACCTGTTAAAAAGAACAAGAGAGCTTCAAATTTCAACTCACACGCTCACGTGGAGCGTGACACATGACCCTGAGAATTATCGTAAGAGGCTTGAGCAGATTTCAACTCACACGCTCACGTGGAGCGTGACTAATTGTACTCCACATTAGACTTTACCATTTTTTATTTCAACTCACACGCTCACGTGGAGCGTGACATAAAAATTTTAAAGTTGCAACGTTGCAACAGAATTTCAACTCACACGCTCACGTGGAGCGTGACTTAATGACGGTGGATACACAACGTTTACCCCCGAATTTCAACTCACACGCTCACGTGGAGCGTGACTTATCTCTATCACGCATAATAGATGATAATAGCTATTTCAACTCACACGCTCACGTGGAGCGTGACATTTACGGCAAAGGTACTGAAAAGGCTACAAATATTTCAACTCACACGCTCACGTGGAGCGTGACGACCTTGCGGAGATATACAACAAAGGCACATGGAATTTCAACTCACACGCTCACGTGGAGCGTGACTTGACAGAAACTGAGGAAGAGCATACAGAGGAAATTTCAACTCACACGCTCACGTGGAGCGTGACTAAAGATTTTCTAAGGTATGCGATTGGTAAAATCATTTCAACTCACACGCTCACGTGGAGCGTGACGACCAAAACTGGAACGGACACAATTTTGTAGCAAATTTCAACTCACACGCTCACGTGGAGCGTGACTACATCGGCTGAAATGTTTTACTATTTTGTGGATATTTCAACTCACACGCTCACGTGGAGCGTGACTCATTTCTAGTAACTAGAAATGTGCTGGATAGTAATTTCAACTCACACGCTCACGTGGAGCGTGACACTTGATGTTGTGTATATCTGGTGCTTGCTCAACGTGATGCGGACTTATTTTTTTATTTAATGGGTATCGATTTGATTTTGTTCACTGTGCATTCACAAATAGCATGGCATTTTCATGCGAACTTACTAGGAATTTGTGGATCACTTGGGGTACGCTGGTCAAAATATTAGGACACCTTCGGGGTCATAGGTCTCTTTGGTGCCGTAGTGTTCTACTCTATGCTTCCAATTGTTGCCTAAGTAATATATCCGCAGACTATCATGCTTTGGGTCTATTATTTTCAGAAGTTTATCTTTCACTTTCAGAAAAGTGCCATAGTCTACGTCTATTTCAAACACGCTGTTCTGCACTCGCTGACCATAATTTTGACACTCTTTCGACATTTTTCTCAGCCTTGTTTTACCCTTATTATCTGTTGTTGATACATCATAGCTTACTAAGGTCATCATTTATATCACCTCTATTTCAGCAAATAGTTCGGGTACTCATCTAGCTCGCCACGGATATATTTTGCGAGAAGCGAGCTTTGCACATATGGGAGTAGCCCTTGCTGTATCTTTTCGCCCAGATATGGGTGGACTATGCTTGTGCGCTTACGCTCCTGCCATGCGGTGAGGACTTTTTTCTTGCCCTCTTTGGAGAGGTATACTGCGCCACTGACCTGAGTTTCAAAGTCCTCGGGCTTTATCATTTTCAAGTTTATCATGGTAAGCACAAGTCGCTCCACCACGCAACGAAATTCCTCTACAAGGTCGCAGGACAGGCTGCTTCTGCCTGAACGCAGGGCGTGGTAAAAGCCGAGGCAGCTATCAAGTCCTACGCTTTCAAGGGCTGATGTATATGATGAAATTGCGATAGTATACAGAAACGAGAGCATGGCGTTTACTCTGTCGAGGGGTGGGCGTTTAGTGCGGTTGGCAAGGTAAAAGTCTTCTTTTTGGCGGAGTATCAGTCGGTCAAATATATCAAAATATGCCTTCGCACAGCTTCCCTCTATACCCATGATGATATCTTTATCGGCAGTTTCATAGACGGTCTTTATGCCGTTTTCAAGATATTTTATACAATCTGTAAGCGCTCCGTCACTGTTTATATCCGGGTTATCGTGGAGCGAACGTCTGATAAGATAACGTGTATTTGAAAGCTTTGCGGCGACAGTATTCCTGATAAGGTCGAGCTGAGGAATAGAAAAAAGCTCAAACTGCTCTTTTCGCAGATAGACGTTGCCCTTTGTTTTGCCCTGAACTCTTGCGAGAAATTTGCCTTGAGGAGAAATAAAATTAACGGCTATGCCATATTCTGCACACTTGCCCATAAGCGCAGGTGAACAGCCCGAATAGCTGAAAATATAGATATCCTCGATATTAGTAAAAGGCACACGGAACTTCTCGCTGTCCTCTGCCCTGCACACTATGTTTTCGCCGTCAAGTGTGAGGTAGGCAGTTTCTTCGAGAATATAAAGTGAATTAAGCAGTTTACGCATTGTTTTCGCCTCCGTTCATGGAGAAAATCGTATTTTTCACGCTATATTTTTTCACTTTTGGAAAGCACATATCCGACAGTGAACAGCCTGAACATTTCTGACCTTTTACACGCTTTGGAATAATATCCGCTGCAAGTATCTCACGCATTTTTCCAAGATAGTCGCAAAGCATTTTATCATACTCTGCGCCCTGAGTATCAAAGGGCAATTCTGATCGTCTGCGCACATCTGCATAGTACAGAAAACATCGGCTATTGCAATGAAATACGTTATCCACGCAAAGCTTCTGCGCATAGACTTGTATAGCGTCGGTCTGATTGAACTCCCCTGCTTTGGGCCTGGTGGGTTTATACTCCACAATTTCCACACGGAATGTGCCGTCCAGGGTATCTATATAGTCGCCGCATTTGTCACGGACGAACTCGATACAATCTACAACTCCGAAAATATTGTACTTAGGGTCATCATTATACACTGACACGTCACTTCGGACGATCTTACGCTTATTTTCAAAGTTGCGCTCGCCGCTGTGGACGTTCTCATGGAGGAGGTTTGCCTTGACGACAAAGGCGTTTTCAGCCCAGTCGTCATTAACTTCTAAAAGAGCAAACCTGCGTGGACAATACATATAATGCTGTATGTCACGGATATTGATAGTTACATCTTCGCTCATCAGAGCTTTTCAATTAGGGTAACGCCCTCGGGCATATCCTTATCTATGGAGATATCATAGTCTGAGTAATGTCTTGGAGTTGTCACGCCGTCTTTGAGCTTAACTGACACCTTGTCAAAGAGGATATGTGCAGGAGCATTGCCCAGGGCGGAGTCATGCTTGAACACGATAAGCTTACGCATACAGAGCTTTCCTCTTGCGGCGCTTCTGTCATGCTCGAACATATTGATGATAGATGTCCAAAGAAGCTCAAGGTCGTCCTCGCTAAAGCCTGTTATCTTCTGAGCGAGCATTGCGGAAACATAGCCCTCGCCACGATAGAGAGCGTATGGGATTATGCTCTTTTTGCCCATTTCGGTATCTCCAGTTTTCTTTCTCTCTTCTGTTGTTTTCGCTTGCCTTGTGATAGAAATATTTTGTGCAAAAACAGGGTCGATACTTCTTGCAAAGTTGAGTTGGACAGGTCCTCTTACAATGCCGCATGGATCGTCACCTGTACTCATTACTGCACCGAATGTTCTTACGTCAAAATAGTTCTGACAGATGTAATCACGAGCCTGACGCTGTACGTCAGCAGGAGTTTCCTTTCCGCTTCCCTTTAAGCCTAACTCGTTATATGCTTCTGTGAACTTTGTGTTGAGTGCCCTATCTGCCTTGATAAGGATATTGTAGCCTGCTTCGCCCTCTTTGGTAAGCTCCACAAAGTTTCTTATTTTTCTTTTAAGGCACACGTCTGTAACGATACCGAGACTTGTTTCGGGGTCTGTTCTAGGCATATTGCCTGCGTCAGGGTCGCCGTTTGGGTTGCCGTTCTCAACGTCAAAAAGCATTACAAATTCATATCTGTTCTTGATTGCGTTTTCCATAATATTTCGTCCTTTCTTTAATCTTCTGATTTTGCTTCGGATTTAACTTCAGAATTTTCTTCCGGCTTATCTTTTGACTTTTTTGTGTAAAGATCTCTGTACTGCTGTGCATAACCTACAATAAATCTGCCCTGATCGTCATTTGAAAGAGTCTGAGGGAACTCACCATTCAGATCGTCTATTATCTCAAGGCACTTATCATTGTAGTAATTACGAAGTTTAGGATTCTCAAACTTTTTCAAATGATTTTGTGAAAGCGAATAGAGTTTAGGAAATACAGTTGCAGGTCTTGAACAAGCTGATGAGAAATAAGTATCTTTGATAGTTGTGTTAATTGTTGCCTTTGAAGAATCCTGCTGGATCTTTTCAAGCACTGCGAAAAGTCTTCCGCAGAGATAAGCCTGATTTTTGTTTTCAAGGTCTAATGACATTTTGATCTCCTCCTTATTTTGCTTACGGTTTATGCAGCCTTTTATCAAGCCTGCCCTTGTATCATTGAGTTTTATAAAATGGTTGTTCTCCTCGTCGCTGTCGGTCTTGACCCTTGTTATTACTGTGGAAAGCAGTTCGTCAGGGTATCTTGTGCCTTTGAGTATTGCTTCAAAAAGTGCGGCGGTGAGAGGTGACGGAACTTTTTCTTTGGACGATTTTGGTGAGATAAGCTCACGCTTGATACGTTCAATGCTTACTTGATGCTGACCCTCAGTAAATGAGATATCCTGCTGATGTTTGAGTACATTGTCAAATATCCTGCCGAACTTATCATGGAAGATGAACTTCTGGGATATTCTTGAACTGTTTGGGGTAAAGCCTGCAACGTAAAATTCTACGTTAGGGTCATATGGCATATCGGCTGTCCTGCCCTGTTTAAGCTGGGTCATGACAGTGTTTATGTTTCGGTCGGCTTCGGTCACAACGGTTTTATTTAATTCGTCCTCAAATCCGCTGAACATACCGGCAAACATATTGCATTCTTCTGCATCGTTCTTCTTCATTGCGAAATAGACTATTGTCATATCGTCAAAAGTCTTGTAATGGCTTCTGTCAGCAAGCAGAGAATTAAGCGCAGAGGTATACATTTTCATGGCTTTCTCAGAAACATTGCTGTTGTAGGACTGTTTCTTGCCATAGGACTCAAAGGCAGATTCTTTCATGCCAACGAGGACACAGCCTGAGGACATTCCACCTTTGATACCCTTTATTTTATCATGGATACGGGCTTGTGGGAGCTTCTCACCAAGAATAGAACAGGTGGATAGTTCGGTATCATCACTGTCGCTGTCGGCGTTAAGCTGGGCGAGGTAATCCTCATAAGCGGCTTTGAATTTGCTGTCATTGTGAAGCTTAGTTTCAGGTGATCCGTCAAGTCCAAACTCATAGTAGGAGCTTGAATACTCCTTGCCTAGGGCAAGAAGGTGTGGGTTTTGGATTTCCTGCTCAGGTTCCCATGTACGGATAAAGTTAAGATAGGCTTTGCAAATAGGTGAGTCGATATTCTCAAAGAACTTCTCATTCCATTCGCAAAAGCATTTGTGTGATTTTGCCGCTTTGTTGGTAGCGTCTGTAGGGGTCAAAGTTCCTTTATCATAGTTCAGACCGAATATGTAGAGTGGTCTGTGTTCGATCGTGTTTTTGTCTATGCCCGGTTTCTGCGTTCTTACAGGAAGCTGTTCCATTACTGGATCATAGACTGTTTTTGTCTTTTTATTTTTCAGAGGGATAATTCGGGGTACTCTCAAATCGTTTATTGCGGCTATCTTGCCCTCGGGGGTAAGAAGAATTTCAAAGTGTATGGCTTGCTTACAATAGCCTGCAGGAGTTTTATTCTCCTGCAAAGCACTGTAATCGCACAAGGCTTTAATCAGCATTTAATCTCCTCCCTGTATTTTGCAACATCAATAACACCGTCTATCATATGTGGACGGTAGAAAACTGCGTCGGCCTTGTCAGAAAACTTAGGGTCGTTCCAATCATTATTGACAGGCTTGCCTCCGTCCTCAAACTTCATGCCGTAAAGCATAAAGCCAAGGTCTTTATCACCCATATTTTGCGGTGCTATCTGTGTAAGGTCAAAGTCGTCAACAAGTTCAATACTCTTTATTGCAAATTCACGGCAGCCAAGGCATGGCTGTCTGAAATGCTGGCCGTTTCTGAGACGTCTGAGCATTATATTATAATGCTTCTCATCAGATTCGTCGGGGTGGTCTGATTTAAGATAGGTGCGCTCAAACGTGAACTCGATACCGTATTTCACATTTTTCAACACCATTGCCGCACGCTGACTTCGTATCTCCGAGGTGTACATCTCCGCCGAGCCTCCGCCTTTCATTTGCTGTTTCACTGATGATAACAACAGCTTATCTTTGACCTCGTTTCGTCGGATATTGGTAAACTCGATAGGGTTGAACACCACTATTTTGTTTATCTGATAGCGCACGGCAGGCTTCCAATATACTGATTTGATAAGTCCCTCCAGTGCGCTTGGTGTGGGTACGTCGTAACTCACCCTCTCAACTTTCATTTCAGGTCGCGAAAAGCAAGCGTAGTCACCTGTCACGATGATCTTAAAACCATAGCTCATTTTTACATCACTCCTTTTATGCTTATATTAGTATTTGGTACATTGTTTTTGCTCTACATATATGATACTCCATTATGAATAAAATGTCAATAGTTTTCATGTATAAAAAAAGTGTCGGATTTTAGGCATATTTCACAATTCCACGTTCAATGGTTTGTGGTATAAAAAAGTTGACTTTTTAAAATAATGTTTGTATAATATATTTGTCTATGCTTTACGCATATGTGAGTTGAAAAATATTCGTATTCGGTACGATATGGAATGCAGCAAGTGGCAGACTGTCTTGGTGGCAGCCTGCCATTTGTTTTAGATGAAATAATCCTGCATTGCGGCTTGGGTGTTCAAACCTGTTTCATTATTATAATAGCTTTGATTTTCAAGAATGAATATGCCTGTGCCGTGATCTTTGAGAACACCCTGAGAATAAAGATCCTTGAAAACATTCATATAGACGGACACTGAATATTTCTGCAATGCTCTTCTTACTGACATATCACCATTACGCAAGGTTTCAACAAGTTCATGGCAAGCCTGGTCGTCAGGATCGTCGATAACGATAGAGATAGTGTCTGCGGAGATGTATTCAAACTGCATTGCATAGCTTCGGAATGGTATGCTGTATGGTGACATTAAGCCTTGGCGGTCGAATGAGTTGCTTTGTTCGTTATATTTTGCAATAGAGTTTTCAGCTATACGACTTTGGTTGAAGTCGAAAATGCCGTCGTAGTATTCTTTAATACAATCATAGGAAGTTATGTCTTGGTACTTTTCCAGCAAACCTTTAGTCTTGTTAATTCGCATGGCAAGGTCGCTTCCCTTGCGGTATGTTTCGTCAATGTCAAAAACGTACACATAGCCCTTGGCATCTTTACCCTCACGATTACATCTGCCCCCTGCCTGCAAAATACTGTCCAAACCTGAAAGCTGGCGGAAAACTGTGTTAAAGTCAAGGTCAACGCCTGCTTCTACAAGTGAAGTTGAAACTACTGTGATATGCTCGCCATTTTCAAGCTTATTTCTTACTACTTCTATGACACGGCTTCTGTGGGCTGGGGTCATATTGGCGGAAAGGTGATATTTTTCACCTTGAACAAGGCTATAAAGCTCTGCCGCTGTTTTCTTGGTATTCACAACGATCAAGGCATTTTTACACCGAGAGGCATTTTCTGCAATGGTTTCAAGAGTGGTTTTGCCCATGTCTTTATATTCGCATTTCTTGAAATACTTAAAATTGGTTCGGTCGGTAACAAGCTTATTATAGTTCACATCAGGCAGGAACTTATCAAAAAGCTTAGAATAATCGGGCATTGTGGCGGAGAGAAAAAGTGCTTCGCTGTTAAGATACTTTGTTATATAGCCCACAGCTTTAAGGCAGGGGCGAAGAAGTTCTGTTGGAATAAGGTGTATTTCATCAAAAACTATCACGCTGTCACGGAGATTGTGGAGCTTTCGCAGTGCTGAGCCTTTATAATGGTATATGGATTGGAAAAATTGCACGCTTGTGGTGATTATAAGTGGTGCGTCCCAATTTTCGCAGGTCCTTTTGAGCTTCTCTGCGGTTTTCTTTTCTTCCTCTGTGTCGCCGTCATAGGAATAGTTTGAATGGTGCTGTAGGACAGGGAGAACGTCACGAAACATCTCCTCGAAATCTTTGGCTGTTTGTTCTATAATGCTTGTGTATGGGATAACGTATATGATATGCTTTTTGCCGCTTTCAACGGCTTTTTCAAGGGCTATTTCAAGACTGCAAAGGGTCTTGCCACTGCCTGTTGGCATATCAAGGACGGATATGTGGCTGCCTTTTGTACAATGGTCTATAGCTTGCTTTTGTATACTGCTTCGTGCCTGCTGTAATTTGGTTTCAGAACGCATATTTTTCATGCGCTCATTAAGAATGGAAAGAGCCTTTTCAAAATCACCGCTCATGCCACGTTCAACATTTTTATTGCAAAATCTTTCGGTATCGAGAAAGTCTGCGTCTGTCAGGCAAGAGAACACGTACTTGGTGAAAAAGGCGTAACGCTCGATAAGCTCGGTGGGGTCTTTTGCAGAACGCAGTTCATTGTACGGCGGTGTTATTTCTTCCTGAGTTAGGGTGGCAAATTCTATTTCAGTAGCGTATGCGCTGTAGTCATTTTCGCCTGTATATTCGTCTGCTCTTTTTAGTGTACCGTTTAGGGTCGGGCTGTCGGAATTGTCTGCGCGTGTGCCGCCGTCCATAAGTCCTGTGTGGTGTCCTGCAATGCAATACTCCATAAGGGGTGCGAAACAATCGTTTTTATCTGCAAGATCTTTATACTCTATAGCTCCGCAGGCAGCATGGCTGAATTTTACTTTGTCATCATCAAGCCGTTTCTGAAAGTTAAGAGCATACTTACCTATATCGTGATACAGGCTTGCTTTTTTCGCAAGGGGTTTCAAAAGATCTACTGAAAAGTCCTCCGCCAATTTGCTTACGCCTATAAGGTGGGCTTTTACAGTTTGCCTTTCACCGTCCTCACGGGTGTGTGCGTAATATTCCATGGTCATTTCTCCTTTTTTGATAGACAGATCTATTTTTGTATTTATTATAGCATACAATTTAATTCTTGTGGGGAAATTTTTTGTACACATAAACAAATATTTGTACAAATTGTTATATTTTTATTATAATACATTAT
>OHLO01000310.1_pt1 | contig 23426 bp, 12 predicted proteins | sample 1569131 | NCBI WGS metagenome assembly OHLO01 (sample SAMEA3879551, study PRJEB24766) | human gut metagenome | biome: human-associated habitat; feature: feces | place: USA | collected 1985/1987 | reverse complement strand
ATGCGTTTGGCGGGTTGTATGAGAGGAATATGCACGGGAGGCTGACGGCTGATTTGGAAAGAGTGCAGGCCGCGCTGGATGCCCTGAAGGAGATGTATGCTGCCGGGAGGCTGGCGAATGAGGCGTTTTGGGAGGATCGGCGTGAGCGTATTGCGGATTTGCTGGATGAGGCCGGGAAGGGGCTGGGGCGTGAGCAGCCGGTGAGCGTGAATGAGCGCACCGGAGCGGCGAAGCATGATGTGGGTGTGGGTAAGGGGATGCGGAATTTGGTGCGGGGGTTTGTGAGTTTTGAGAATTTGATGGAGGATTTGTTTGGAGAGGGGAAGGTGACGGAGTATTTTGCAGAGGGCATCAGGAAGGCGCGGCTGGAGTTTAATGATGTGCGACAGAGGCGAGTGTTGCGGTATTACGGTGCCTTGTACCGGATTGCGAGGCCGGAGGAGTTTTTGAAGAGGGCTGACAGAAAGGTGGATGGTCAGGTGAAGCTGGGCGTGAGGCGTGTGGTGGATGGTATGTTGAAGGATTTAAGCGAGAATCGGACTTGGGGGATTGAGGTGAAGATGCCAGGCGAGTTCAGGAGTGAGCGGGTGCGGATTGAAGAGGCGCGGGCGGTTGCGGAGGGTAAAATGGAAGCAGAGCAGATGCCGAAGTGGGCGAAGAATCAGAAGGCGATGGATGCCCTGAAGATGGCGTTGAGCGAGATTCCGGCGAAGAGCAGGAAGGAGTTTGTGAAGTTTTCATGGCTGGAGCAGGGCGCGGAGCTGGTGGAGATGGAGATGAGCGATTTGGAGGCGGCGTATTTGCTCCAGATGTCCGCGATGCCGGAGTATGAGGATAATCTGGAGGCGTTGGGTTTTGACGAGGCTGCGATTGGGAAGGTGAGGGATCATATTGATGTGCGGGCGTTGCGGGTGGCGGAGTATTTAGGGGAGGAGTATGAGCGGGGATATAAGGAGTATAATGAGGTGTACAGGAGGTTGTTTGGGTGTGATATGCCTAAAGTACAGAATTATGCTCCGGGGTTTTTCGTGACGGATAATGCCGCTGAAGCCGTTGATCCGATGGAGTCCAGAGGGAGCGGATGGCTGAGTGTGGGGAGCATCAAGATGCGTCGGAAGCATTATGCGCTGCCGCGTGTGGTGAGTTGTGTGAATGCGTATTGGGCGCACAGTATGCAGATGGATCACTGGGCGAGTTTTGCGGAGATTATGAGGGATATGAAGGCCGTGTTGCTGAATGGAGAGCTGGGGAACAAGATTGATGCGGTGCATGGGGCGCAGGCAAGGACACATTTGACCAAGTGGGTGAAGGATTTAGAATTTGACGGTTCGCAGGATTCGGGCGGAGCCGGACAAGCTCAGCAAGTAGTGAGCCGGGTGTTGGGGGCGATGGCTCAGGGTGCGCTTTCATATAACCTGAAGACGTGTCTGAAGCAGCTCCCGGCCATGTTTTCCAGCATGGCGGATATGTCCCCCTCAGATGCCATGAAAGGGTTTATTGGGGCATTGGCGAATCCGGGACAGTTGGCGGAGGTTTGGATGAGTCCGACGATACAACAAAGGCTGATGCAGGGCATGAGTCCTGAAATGAGGCAGGCTTTGACGGCGAACAGGATGAAGGTGAGCATGCTGGGGGATGCCGTGGAAGCCGGGATGTTGCCGATTGGATTGACTGATGCGGCATTTACAACGTTTTCCGGGGGTATTGCGTATATGGCGGCCAAGAAGAAAGCCATGAAAGAGGGATTGAGTGATGAGGTTGTGGAGCAGAGGGCGTTGGCCGCGCTGGACAAGGCGGTGCGGAGGACGGCTCAACCTATTGAGACAGAGCAGAAGAGCCCTTGGGAGATTCATGCGAACGCGCTGGGGCGTATGTTTATGATGTTCCGCTCTGATCCGCGCAAGCAGATAGCGTTGAGTTATATGGCGATTGCGAAGTGGAAGAGGGGAGAGATTGGTATGGGAGAGGCTGCGTGGCGGTTTGGTCAGGCGTGGGTAGTGTATGGGATCATGAATCAAGTGATTGTGGAGTTTCTTAAGTGGGTGATGGGGCAAGGTGACGATGAGGAAGAGTTGGATTTGTGGGATAGGTGGAAAGGGTTTGCGGTGAGTGGAGCGATGGGGGCGTTTTCCGGTATTTTTGGATTGGCTGAGGTAATAGAGTTCATCTATTCAAAACTGGCTGGCGAAAAGTACATGAAGTTTAGTAATACGATGGTCGATCATGCTGAGGCGTTATGGAGAGGAGGAGAAGGTGTAGTGAGGATGTATAACGGTGAGGAAGATGAGTATGGGAAAGTAATGAATCAGTTGGGAAGAGGGTTGAATGGTATGGGATTGTTTGCGGCGGCAGGAAGGCCGGAGATTGGAGCTGCGGTGCAGGTGATAGGGCGTATCGTGAAAGAGACGAAGAGTATGGCCGGAACATGGGGGCATCTGTGGGATAATGAGATGGCTAAAGCCAGAGAGCAGCAGAGATTGATCCAAGCGACCAAAAAAGAAGAGAAGGAAGAACGGAAAGCAAAAATGGAAGAGAGGAAGGAGTTGATGGCGCGAGTGAAAGGTTTGGATTATTCAAGCCGGATGAAAGTGTATCAGGATGTCGGACTGGATAAAGAAGAGAGGAAGTTGATGGAAAACCGGGTGAAGATGGATGGAGCTTCCGAGGTTGTGAAGGCTGTGAGCCGGGTAAAGAAAGATAAGAGGAAAGAGCTGGTAGAGAAGTTGAAGGGGACGATGAGTGACGTAGAGTATGAGGAGTTTGTGACTGAGCTGAAGGAGAAGGGAGTGAAGTGGAAGTGATATGGCAGGTAATGCTATTTATAATGCTATTATTTCATAACATACTTATTGTTAAATAGAAATATAGCTCTCCGTGTACCATTAATAAACCCTGCAAGTTTAAAGGCTTGCGGGGTTTTCTTTTAAGAAGGCATTATCATCATGCTGTATTCCGGTTTCCGTTCCCGTTTTGAGTGTATCTCCCTCCCTTTTTCAATTTGCCCGAAGTGTTGTTTAACTCCCCCGGATTTTTTAGTGAAAAACGGCTGCCGCACCTTTCGGCGGGGCAGCCCGTAAATGGAAGCGGTTCCTGTATAAGAAACGAATCTAGGCTCCGAAATCAAGGGTTTTAGGTTCTCGGCTCCAGACGCGGTGCTGTTTCATGGCCGTGATGAAGGGGGGCATCAGGGACTTGGTGTCCTTCGGCATGAGCAGCCCGGCGTCATCCATATCCTGGGGCAGGGAGGCTGCCTCAAGCATGGCTTTGGCGTTGCCGGGCAGTCCGATGGCCTTCAAGTGCCTGTAGGCCTGGCGCAAATGGTACTTGGCATCTCCGTCTTTCAGGAGCGTTGTGAGGCTTTGTTCCCCTTCCGGGACGATGACGGAGTCAAACAGGACGGAAGGAGTGCCGGACAGGGTTCCGTCAACAAACAGCTCTTCCCCTTCTTCCGTTGTTATGCTTCCCATGTGCGGGGCAATGATTTGGGGGTGGATGCCTTCTTCATGCAGGGCATCGCAGATTTCTTTCACGGATTTCAGGCTGACGCCGTCCGCTGCCAGTAAAGAGACGCGAAGGCCTTTGAGGTTGCCGTCCGTATGGGCATACAGGCTCAATGACGGATCTTGTTCCAGGCCGCAGACGGGCCTAGGAAGTTCCCTGCTGAGTTGCTCCCTGGTGAGTTGAATTCCCAGGTTGCGGGCCACTCCGCTTGCCAGGTCCGGATCAATGCGTGTCAGAAGGTCCACCACGCGTTCCCGGATATAGGGGCGCGTCACCTTACCCAGCTCAAAGCTGAAAGCGTTGATAATGTGCTCCTGTTCCACCGGAGTTTGACTCATCCAGAACAGCCGGGGGTGGGAATAGTATTCCGCGAAGGAGGGGCTTCGCAAACGTTCCTTGACACCGCTTACCGTCTGGGGGCTGGTAGTGAAGCCGCCTTTCTCCGGAGGCGTTTCTCTCGGCCAGTTGTTCCCGATGGAATTGGGATCATAGTTGGCCGGTGAGGCGTCTATCTGCATGCGGTGGAAGCCGTCCCTCTGATTGTTGTGGAAGGGGCAAATGGGGCGGTTGATGGGAATTTCCGTGAAGTTGGCTCCTCCCAGCCGGTGCCGCTGGGTATCGCTGTAAGAGAAAATACGGCCCTGGAGCAGCGGATCGTCTGAAAAATCAATGCCCGGCACGATATTGGCGGGGCAGAAGGCTACCTGTTCCGTTTCCGCAAAAAAGTTGTCCGGGTTGCGGTTCAGCACCATTTTCCCGACGATTTCCACGGGAACCAGTGCTTCCGGAATGAGCTTGGTAGCGTCCAGAATATCGAAGTCGAACTGGTCTGCGTCTTCTTCCGGGATGAGTTGCAGCCCCAGCTCGTATTCCGGATAATCTCCGGCTTCAATGGATTGCCAGAGATCCTTGCGGTGGAAGTCAGGATCGCGTCCTGTCAATACCTGGGCTTCATCCCACACCAGGGATTTTTTCCCGTACAGCGGTTTCCAGTGGAAACGGACGAAAGTGCTTTTTCCTTCTTCATTGACCAGTTTGTATGTATGGATGCCGAACCCTTCCATCGTACGGAAGCTTCTGGGGATGCCGCGGTCCGACATGGCCCACATGACGTTATGCAGAGTTTCCGGCTGCAGGGAGACGTAGTCCCAGAAAGAGTCATGGGCCGTCTGCCCCTGGGGCATTTCATTGTGGGGTTCCGGTTTGACGGCATGAACGAAATCCGGAAATTTGATGGCATCCTGAATGAAGAAGACGGGCGTGTTATTGCCTACCAGATCATAGTTGCCTTCCTTGGTATAGAATTTGGTAGCCCAACCGCGGATATCCCTTACTGTATCCGGAGATCCTCTGAAGCCCTGCACGGTGGAAAAACGCACAAAGACCGGGGTTTTTTCTCCCGGATCCTGCAAAAAAGCCGCTTTGGTGTACTTGGAAAGGGATTTGTACACCTGAAAATAACCATGTGCCCCGGAACCTCTTGCGTGAACCACGCGTTCCGGTATCCGCTCCTGGTCAAAATGAGCCATTTTCTCCAGAAAGTGGAAGTCTTCAAGCAGAGAGGGGCCTCTGCTTCCTGCTTTAAGTGTGTTTTGATCATCGGATATTTTAACTCCCAGGTTGCTTGTGAGGGCCTGTCCCATGCCGTTGGAGCGCATGGCATCCAGCTCCCTGATTTTTTCCGTAGCGTTATCCGGCATCTTCATGGAACCGGGCGCGGAAGGTTCCGCATTGGGCGGCGTAGGTTTTGGAGTGGGTTTGATCAATTCCGGATCAATTGTATCCGTATAATGGGGAGCAGCTTCTTTTCCGTTGGGAAAAGGGGCGGCGCTGTCTTCCATGGGCGGTTTCTTTTTTTTCATTGGCTTATTCATGAGGGACCGGATTTTTCTATGTGGGTAATAGTTCGACTTCCCTTTTCCCGGGGATGTTCCGTCCTGTTTTGTCATCAGTGTTTCTCCGGAGCGGATGAAAAATTTTTATAAAAACTGGTGATTAATATTTTATGTAATAAAGAACGGGCTGTGAGGAAATGCCTGTTTGATTGGCATGGCTGCGATGCCTGCAGCCTGTGTTTCATTTGCGGCAGGAAGAAGCGGAGATAACCGGGGTACAGCCGCGGGCAGGCGGAAAACAGTGGCCTCCTTGTTAAGCGGTGTTTCCTGCATCTGGTTCCGAAGGAGGAACGGAACCGTGTTGCCGGAACGGCAGGGCAGGGACGGCATTGCGTACATGATATGGAACGGAGCTTCCACAAATTTTCATAGACGAGGGGAATAAATAGGTTATGATTTTTATGTCAATCGGGTATTGGAGAAAAGGCTCGCACCGTCCGGCGCGAGGCGGTTTTTCCGGTATGGAACCCTTTTCCTATTAATTTAAAGTAATGACGGTGCAAGAAATAGCTGAACAGAGTTTGAAGAGCCTTCTGGCTTCGCTGGGGTTTTCCGCGGATATCGAAGTAACGGAAACGGACGGCATCGTGTGCCTGAATATTTCCTCCCCGGATTCACAGTACATCATTGGGGGGGACGGGGACAGGCTGGATGACCTTCAGTATCTGGTCAACCGCATGATCCAGCGCAAGATGGAGGATGCTCCCCGCGTGAAGGTGGATTGCGACCATTACCGGGAGCGCAACGAAGCCCGTCTGCTGGAAAAGGCCCGTTCCCTGGCCGAACGCGTCCAGGAGAGTGGAAAACCGATGAAGATGCCTCCGTTGAATGCCTACCACCGCCGCCTGGTGCATAATGCCCTTCAGTCCATGGAAGGAATTGTGACGGAGTCCGAAGAAGGGGACAGCCGTTACAAGCGCATTACCATCAGAAAGGGCTGATGGATGGCAGTTTATTCATGAGGACTTTAGCGGTCATTGCATTTTTGGCTCTGGCGTTTCCGGGACGTGCGGAAATGGATGCCCTTTCCGTCTCCTGTTCTGCGGCTCCCTCCCTTCCATCCCCTGTTCTGGTTGTGTACGGTTCAGAGGAACCCGGTTCAGCGGAAGCCCGTTGGTTGAAAGCGCTCCAGCCGGGCACGGAAGAACGCCGCGCGCTGGATGAATATGTGCGTGACGTGCAGTTTGTCACGGTTCCCAGACATCCCTCCGTGAAGGATTGGGAAGAAAACGGCAGCCTGTCCCGTGCGGCGATGCATGGTGTGCGCATGCTGCCTTCCGTGGTTTTTCTTGACTCCAAAGGACGTGTGTTCGACCTGGTGGAAGGAGGGGCCTCTGCAGCTTCTCTGCGGGAAAAAGTGTCCCTGCTTGCGGAAAAAGCGCAGCGCGTGCGGCCGGTGACGCGGGTGAATGATATTCCGAAGGGCGGGGACCCTGCGGCAGAAGCCTCCGCCATCTGCCGGGAACTGGAACAGGTGCCTCCGGAGGCCTGGTTTCGGGATTATCCTGGCACCATGAAGCGTCTGGAAAAATTGAACTGTACGGTTCCGGCTTTTCTTAACGCCCGGGAGGCGGCCTTTCGTCTGGAGAAAAACAGGAAAACGGCCGAATTGCTTGGCGAGTCTTTCCGGGCTTGCAAAGCTTCTTCCATACGAACATGTCTGGAAGCGTGGCGTGCCTGCGCGGATGATCCCTCGTTATCCGTGGAGGAGCGCCAGTTAATTCTGCTCTCCATGGTGCATCCCCTCTGGGTGCGGCTGGAAGAGGTTCTGTACCGGGAAGCCCACACTCCGGAAAGCGAGGATGCCTTCAACCAGGCGGTTGCGGTTTTGGAAGAGGTCCGGGACATGAACCGTTCCAGCGTTTGCGGCAGACGGGCGCACCAGCTCAGGGAAGAGCTGAGAAGAGCCCGTCTGGCGGCTGCGCGGTATGATTAATGTGTCTTTCCTGAGTTGCCGGAAATGGACAGGAAGGCTCCCCTGCTTCCGTCACGGAATCAAGGGATGCGTTTTCCTCCGTGATTCCTCTTTCCACAGGAAGGACCGGGCAAATTGGCTTGATTTTGCCCCTGCCCGGGGCTAGTCTTCGAACCGTTATGACAGATTCATCCATCCCGGACATGATGGCGGAGGCTCGCCGAGGCCAATGGACTGACCAGCAACTGGCCGCCAAGGCTGTGGAACTGGCGGAGTCCATTTTAAAGCAGTCGAATGCCGGGATGAGAGGGAAAGAGAAGAGGCAGGCGCAGCAAATGGAGCGTATGATGAATGATCCGGCGGGCAAGGCGTTTACGCTGGCACTGGCGGATCGTGTGTTCCGTCCTTCTTCTCCGGCGCGGGGTGCTGAGTTGTTCCGCTATCTTTTGGACGGATATGGCGTTCCCCGTTATTTGTCTGCGGCGGACCGTTTCGCCATGAAAATGGGGGGGAGATTTTCCGCTCAATTTCCGGGTGTAGTCATGCCCATGATTACCAGCCAGTTGAGAAAAGAGAGTTCCAATGTAATTCTTCCTGCCGAGGATGGAAAACTGCGCCCCCACCTGCGCCGCAGGCGCAAGGGCGGCATCCGGATGAATATCAACCAGCTGGGAGAGGCCATTCTGGGTGAAAGCGAGGCGCACCACCGTCTTCAGCAGGTCGTGGACCGGCTGACAGACAAGGACTGTGACTATATTTCCGTCAAGATTTCAGCCATTTTCAGCCAGATTCATCTGGTAGCCTTTGAAGAAACCGTCAAATTGATTCAGGAGCGCCTGCGCATCCTGTACCGGGCGGCCATTACCAATGCGGTAACGTTGCCGGACGGTTCCAGAAAGCCCAAGTTCGTGAATCTGGATATGGAGGAATACCGTGATCTTCATATGACGGCGGAAGCGTTCAAACGTACGTTGATGGAGGATGAATTCATGCAGCTGGAGGCGGGGATTGTGCTTCAGGCCTATTTGCCGGATTCCTGGGAGGAGCAGATGAAGCTGTGCGCCTGGGCGAAGGAACGTGTGGAGCAGGGGGGGGCGCGCATCAAAATACGCCTGGTGAAAGGCGCCAACCTGGCGATGGAGAAGGTGGAGGCCTCCATGCATGGCTGGGCGCAGGCCCCGTATGGCACGAAAGCCCAGGTGGATGCCAATTACAAGAGAATGCTCCATTACGGCTGCATGCCGGATAATGCCAGATATGTGCAGTTCGGCGTGGCTTCCCACAACCTGTTTGATTTGTGTTATGCCATGCTGCTGCGTGAGCGGGAAGGCGTGCGTGACCAGGTGGAATTCGAAATGCTGGAAGGGATGGCGAACCATCAGGCGCGGGTCATCCGCCAGGCGGCGGACGGTCTGCTCCTTTATGCCCCTGTGGTTTTGAAGGAAGATTTTCACAGCGCTATTGCCTACCTGGTCCGGAGACTGGATGAAAATACCAGTGAGGAGAACTTCCTGCATGATCTCTTCGGCATGACACCGGGGTCCCGGAGCTGGGAGGTCCAGAAAAAGAGGTTTTTGAAGGCTTGTCAGGAAAAGGATGAGGTGAAGTACGGCCCCAACCGCACGCAGAACCGCGCTGCGGATCCCATCCAGCCCTCACATTACCGGGACGCCTTTGCCAACGAGCGAGATACGGACTGGTCCCTGCGGCAGAATGCGGAATGGATCAACGGGCTGATTGCCGCGGAGAAGGAAAAATCCGGCGAGGAAATCCCTCTGGTTATAGATGGTGAGGAAATTACGACTAATCTATGGGGCGTGGGGCGCGATCCGTCCCGCCATAATGAAGTTTCCTATAAATTCGCTTATGCGGATTTTGACCAGGTTGAACATGCCTTGGTCACGGCGGACAGGGTCCGCTCCTCCTGGGCGTCCAAAAGCATTGGCGAACGCGCTGAAATCCTGCACCGGGCAGCGCAGGAGCTGTCCAGAATCAGGGGGGAAGCCATTGCTGCCATGGTGAGGGATGCCGGGAAAGCTCCCACGGAGGCTGATGTAGAGGTGAGCGAGGCCATAGACTTCTGCCGCTATTATGCGGAAGGCCTGGACCGCGACGGAATGAACGACGGCGTGGAAATGTCCCCGCTGGGTACCATCTGCGTGATGTCTCCCTGGAATTTCCCCTTCGCCATTCCGACGGGCGGTGTAGCTGCCGTCCTGATGGCGGGAAATGCCGTGGTGTTCAAACCGTCCGAACTGGCCGTTTATACGGCTTGGCAGATTGTCCAGGCGTTCTGGCGTGCCGGTGTGCCTAAAAACGTCCTTCAATTCGTGCCGATGCCGCGCAATGAAATTTCCCGCAAGTTTCTGATGGATCCCCGTTTGAACGGCGTGATCATGACGGGATCCTACCGCACCGGAAAAATGCTGCGCGAACTGCGGCCTGACCTGCATGTTCTGGCTGAGACCAGCGGAAAGGATGCCATGATCATTACTGCTACGGCTGATCCGGACCAGGCTGTAAAGGATTTGGTGAAAAGCGCTTTCGGTCATTCCGGACAGAAGTGTTCCGCCGCCAGCGTGGCTATTGTGGAGGCTTCCGTTTATGACAATCCCGCCTTTTTGCGTCAGTTGAAGGATGCCGCCGCCAGCCTGAAGGTAGGCGGATCCTGGGAAGTCAACTCCGTGGTGACGCCGCTCATCAGGGAGCCGGAAGGGAATCTGCTCCGTGCGCTGACGCAGCTGGAACCCGGGGAGGAATGGCTGCTCAAGCCGGAACCTTCGGAAGACAACCCGTGCCTCTGGTCTCCCGGCATCCGGCTGGGGGTGAAACCGGGAAGCTGGTTCCATCAGACGGAATGCTTCGGTCCGGTATTGGGAATCATCCGTGCGGAAAACCTGGAGGAAGCCATTGACATCCAGAACGACTCCGAATTTGGCCTTACCGGCGGCCTTCAGTCCCTGGATGAACGGGAAATTGCCTTGTGGAAAACTAAAGTGCAGGTGGGCAACGCGTACATCAACCGTGTCATCACCGGCGCCATTGTCCGCCGCCAGCCGTTCGGCGGGTGGAACCATTCCTCCATGGGGCCTGGAGCCAAGGCCGGAGGTCCCAACTACCTTACCATGCTGGGAAGTTGGGAGGAAAAGGCACTGCCTCAGAAGTTGCGCACGCCGGGTGAACGTATCTCCGGACTGGTGGAAAAACTGTGTTCCGAGCTGCCGGACTGCGCCAAGCGCATCCGTTCCGCGGCCGGTTCCCAGGCCAAGTGGTGGATGGAGGAATTCGGCGTGGATCATGATCCCTCCCGTGTTTACGGAGAAAATAATATCTTCCGCTATACCCCGGTGAAGGGAATTCTGGCCCGTGTGGAAAACATGTCCGACGATGACGTCGCCATTCTGCTGCTGGGGGCGAAACTGTGCGGGGTGCTCCTGCACCTGAGCATAGGGGCGAGCCGCCCCTGGATTCAGAAAATGCATGGTTACTATGCTTCCCTGTCGGTGGAAACGGAAGCGGAATTGATCGGCCGGATGCCGGAAGCCCTTCAAGGCGTACGGTTCCTGCGTGGAACAGATATTTCCGAGGCTCTGGTCAATGCCGCCCATGCTCGGGATGTGGAAGTGCTGGACCGTCCCGTGCTTGCCAATGGTCGGGTGGAACTGCTGGGGTATTTCCGGGAACAGGCTGTTTCCGAAACCGTTCACCGCTACGGCAATCTCATCCCGCCGCCGGGCAGTTTTAAAACAGACAGCGTGTGAAGGGTAGGGAAGGCCTGAATCCCGGCTTCCGGGTATCTTAGCCATAAAAATGAAGGGAAATCCTCCTGCCGGTTCAAAAGGAAAACATGGGTGTTGGGTGTGTTCCCCTTCCGTTTCGGAATAGCTCTTCACTGAAAGGAGGGGAAAAATTTTTCTTTGCAAGGAGGGAAGAGGAGTATCCTGTTGAATGAAATATGAACTTCGCCGAATGAGAAAACTTTCACCAGGCCTCACGGTGAACAATTCCGGCGGTGCGGGAAAAGGTTCCGTGATTCTTATGGGGGAAGATGCGTGGAATCCTGCAGGAAGCGCAGGCTTTCCCGAAGAGCTTTCCCCTGTTGCCGGGAAGGAGGGATTGGGTGCTTTTTGTTTCTTTTCTCCATTTGATGATAGAACGTTTCCGGGAAACGGGTATATTACCAGGAACGTTTGCGATGACGCGGCGCTTTTTTTCCACGTAACCATGAACACCAACCAATCATTGAACTCCCGCGGCAGCCACATCGCCTGGGTGGACTTTCTGCGTATTCTGGCCTGCTTCCTCGTTGTCCTGGCCCATTGCTGTGATCCGTTCGTTGGAAGTTTTGACGGTTCCTTCAACTTTAAATCCGCTGTCTTCTGGGGAAGTCTGGTACGGCCGTGCGTGCCTTTGTTTGCCATGATCTCCGGAGTGTTGCTCTTTCCCGTCACCTTGGAAATGGGCGCTTTTTACTCCAGGCGCCTCAAGAGGGTGCTGGTTCCGCTCATTGTCTGGTCACTGGCGCTTCCCTTGCTCTACTTCGGATACTTTGACGCAGGCGTTCAAACGTCCAGCCCCAACATCGTGATGGACACTTATACCTGGAGCGCCACCGTCGGCAAGCTGTATACCTTCTTCTTCAACTTCAACTATGATACCACGCCCCTGTGGTATGTATACATGCTGGTGGGCCTGTACCTCTTCATGCCCATCATGAGCGCGTGGCTGACGCAAGCCAGGAGGAAAGATGTGAAAATCTTCCTGGGCATCTGGATATTCAGCATGACTCTCCCCTACATCCAGATGCTTGCTCCGGCACTGGGTTATGAGGGTAATTACGGCAACATGGGTATTCTGGGTGTTTGCGATTGGAATCCGTACGGTATGTTTTATAACTTTTCCGGATTCCTGGGATACATGGTGCTGGCGCATTACCTGACCAAATACCCGCTGGCCTGGAGCTGGAAAAAAACGCTGTCCATTACTATTCCCTTCTTTTTGATTGGTTTTGCCGTTACGTTCTTCGGCTTTCTGGAAACGCAGAAGCACTTCCCCGGCCAGTATTCCAAGCTGGAAGTGCTCTGGTATTTCTCCGGAATCAATGTATTTCTGATGACCTTTGCCATCTTTACCATTGTCAGCCGGCTCAGAATCAAGGCTGGTCCAGTGCTGAGCAAGGTGGCGGCGCTTACTTTCGGCGTGTATCTGTGCCACTTCTTCTTTGTCCAGTGCTCCTATGACTTCGTGAACTTCATCGGGCTGGGAGGGCTGCCCTCCGCCGTAAAAATTCCGTTGATGGCCTGTCTGGCCTCCGCTGTCTCCGCGGCGTTGGTATGGCTGTTGAGCCTGAACAGGTGGACGCGCAAAAGCATCATGTAAACCGCAGATATTTTTTGCCCGGGTGGTCCTTGGAAATCAATACTTTTAGTGTTCCTTGCCGCTGAAAGAAGAATAGGAGGGGTTCCGGGGAAAGATTCCCTATCCAATTTTCCCGCCGCCGCCAAGCCCTGTGGGAATTTTTCAACGGTTAGGAATCCAACAAAACCAGAGGAAATATTTCTTTTTTAATTTTGGGAGTTATGATTTATTTTTTTTATATTTGGAATTCATGCTTTTTCCTTTCTTCTTGGGAAGAAAATTCTGCAAGAGTGGTAGATTAGTTTGGGTCGCTACGGTTTCTGCATACTCATATGCTGATCGGCGGAGAGCAGGAATAAAATTAATATAGAGGTTCCAAAATAATTACTATGCTGTTCTAGGCAGTTTGGACTGTGATCAATCTCTAATGCTTGGAAAATCATGAAATATCTTGAAAAACATTATTTTTACGTCGAAAAAGAAAGGGGAGACGAAAGAAGTGGTACTCATCAATATCCGTAAGAGGTATTTGGAAATTTGTGAGAGTCGTTTTTATCCCATTTGAGATATGTTTCTTCTGCCCCTTATGGTTATGGAGAGCTTTTCCCTTATCTCGTCATTGGTGGTTGTTCAGTATATTGTTTCCTTATAGGTGAAGCTGTAGAAGTTTGCCCTTATAGAATGGATCGTGAAAAAATATGATCTTATGAAATGGGAAATGTTTTTAATTTTAGTTTATTAAGGGTGCATTCTTGTTGAACGTATAGACACGACTTGGATGGACGTTAATAATGCGTAGAGGCACCTCCCACAGCCGCGGAAGGTGCCTCTGTCAGTTTCAGAGATTTAAATTCGTTAACAATCAATTTCTTCAATCGTAATTCCACTCGGAATCAAGGCACGGTTAACGATAATATCGTAGTCCTTGATGGATCTGGGAAATTCTACGTTTTCATGTTTGATAACGGATACGGCATCAAATAATTTATGTGCCGGGGCATTTCCTAGTTCGCTGTCATGTTTGAACAGAACAATTTTGCGAATGGCCATGGAACCGGAAGGCCGGGCGGCAGACGCATCAAAATCAAACAGGTGTACAAGTGCATCTTGGAAGATGTTCCAGTCTTTTTCCGAGAATCCGGTTTGCTTGGCCAGGAAAGGATTCAAACATCCTTGGGTTTTGTACAAAGCATAGGGGAGGGTGAATTTTCTTCCCATGGTGCGATTGTCTCCCTTTTGCTTGATGGCTTCCGCTTCCGTTGTCACAGCACATCGTGTCACTGCAAATTCCGAGGTTGAGACGGGATCAATGGAACGTGCAAAGGATATCTGGATGGGTCCTCTCACTTGTCCGCAATTAACACCTGTGGTCATGACGGCCCCAAAGGTGCGTATGTCGAAAAATGTTTGGCACATCCAGGATTTTGCCTTATCATAATCCGCCTGTTTGGCATCCTTCTGGTTGATATCCAGAGCTTGATAGGCCCGGCTTTGTTGATTGTTCAGGATGGCTTTTTCTTTAACATAAATTTCGTAACTGGGTTCTCCGTCCCTGGTTAATTGGATGAAGTTGCGAACCTTGCGTTTCAAACATACATCTGTGATCAGTCCATGGCCAGATTCTGCATCCATGCGCGGCAGGTTTCCCGCATCTGGATCTCCGTTCGGATTTGCATCAGTCACGTCAAACAGAATGAGAAAGTCAATTTTATTCATTGTTGTTATAGTTTGGTTGATTGTTATTCAGGAAGCTTCTTTATCTTTGGAGGTAAAAAAATCATTCATCTGGTGATAGAACCCTAAATCAAAATAGGCTTGTTGTTCCAGCCCCAGATGTGCTGGAGGTATATCCGGCATATGAGATTTGATTTCCTGAACCAGTTTTTCCCGGTTGATTTTGGCGCCCTCTCCATGGTTTTGCTTAATCAGCCGCAGATGATGTTGGTATAGTTTGTTGATGGTAGGAAGAACGGAACGGGGGTGTGCTGACATGCTGGAAAAATAGGAATCGCGAATCGTGCGGTTGAGGTTATGCCCCAGGGCGTCTTCCTGGGTTTTTACATAGATGGCAAAGAGCCTACCCAGCAAGTATCCGATGTTGTGGTTGTCTGGATTAATTGTCTGCATGGTGGTAAGGTCATGATTGTTTGTTTTTCTGTAAAGCCACCCCTTGAGGAAGGAGCAACGGATATAATTGATTTTCTTATCAATGCGGCAACGTCTGATAATGGCCTGGGCGATGATGTCCGGATAGGGCAAACGGAAGAGAATGGATTTCATCAATACCCCGCTGTATAGAGAAGGGATTTCTTTCGCATCCCTGACAGTTTCTTTTAAGATATCATAAGGTTTCGGTAATTCCGGATCCGGATGTTTACTGTTTTCTTCCGTCCACTGACGAGCCAAAGAAATATCCCGGTAATGAGCCTGGATATTTTCCATCAATTTTCCGAAAGTCGATTGATTCCAGAAACGGATGAAAAGGCGGGAAGCATTTGGGGAAATACCCAGTATGAAGAAAGGAACGTCCGCATCATCCAGTTTGCTTTTTGAAAGTTCTCCTTTCCGTAATAAATTCGTAATTTTAGATATTTTGTCCAATGTGGTGCGATCAACGGCAGGAGGCAGAGGCTTATCTGCCGTCACAGATCCAAAAAGAAATGCTTCCATATCCATGGTTTCCCTGGGGGCATCTGCCCAGAAAACCACAGTAGTGTCCCCCAGGCGCGTGTTGTATTGGGAATGGGAGAGCAGGTAGTTAAGGGCATTGCAATAGGAAAAAGCCGTGTTTTCTCCTACAGGTGCGTTGAGACTCTGTTCCTTGCCATAAGAGGTAAAGGAGGCGCAATTGAATGATACTATTTTGGCTCCTGAAACCTGGGCGCCTGGTATCCCCTTAATGGCAGGTTCGTGTAGAAGAGCCAAGGGTTCTTCTTTGCCGGAAACGAGGCAAATCCCTTGTGCCTTTTCTTTTTTGCTGCCCTGCCATTCCTCTGCTCCTCTATGGAACCACCATTTCTGGATTTCCGGGATTTCATGAACATCATGCATTTCTCCCGTGATACGGAAGATACCGTTGGATATCCACAGATCGGGAGAGGGCAGCAGGGAAGGCGTCAGGTCGGGATCCCATTGTTCCAGAAAACGGCATACCGCAGAAAAATGAGGATGGTTGACGGAGCTTTCCACGGCAAGATGTTTGTCTCTAAAGCTGGAAAATGCTTCCCGGATGCGCTTCTTTTCTTTTTCTTCTGTTACACCCTTATAACCCAGCAAATATCCGCAGTTATCCCATAAAAAACAGGGGTTTAAGCCTGAACCGGAAGATTTGTTGGCCCCCAGGACAAGAATGGGAATGGAATGGGGTTTTGCCACCTTTTTCCCTAATGGTTTGTCTATGGCCCGGATGTCATCCATGCTTACAAGGGTTCCATCGGGCTTCAGGATGATGCGGAAAGAAATTTTCTGACGGCTTTTTCCCATCGTCGGCAAATCTCCTTTTTCCATCACCTCCGGATCCTGGGACAGTCTGTCATAAAGCTGGGTTAATGCCGGAATGATCATATCAGGAATTGGTTCGGTTTAGGGATGGTACATGCAGGATCCCGGACTTCAGTTCAGCCGGAAAAAAATGGGGCACGGCAGAAAGTTTCTTTCCATCAAGGGAGCTGATGATTTTCCCTTTTTTATCAGGAACGAATTCTACTTCATGGAGCATCATGCCCAGGTTCCGGTTTTGCTGGTCCGGAGGCAGTGAAGAAGGCGGGGGCGTTGACTGATCCCACCATTCAAAGGAAACGGGGAATTCCCTTGTTCCAAAGTAAGGTTGATGAAAAGACTGTCCTTTCATGGCCCTTCGTTTGAACATTTCATAATGCTTGGCTTGGGTGTTAATGTTCTCCTGTTCTTTAAGGACGGAAAAATGGGCCTCAATAAGATAGTCCACATCTTGCAGGATGGTAGAGGAACGCTGCTGCCGGGTTTCCTCTACCAGAAGCCCCAAGCGGGCTTCCCCTCCGTTTTTGATGACGTCGGATTTGGGAGGAGTTGCTTTGGCCGAGACTTCATTTCTCCGAATGGAAACCAGTTTTATTGGTTTTAATACATGTATTTTATCAATATGCCACCGAATTTCCGGTTTCCAATAAATGGCGCTTAAAATGCCTATGGCTGCTGATGGGGTCATGACTTCATAGGAGTACCTTTCTGCCTTTAATTCCGGTCTGGTAAAACAGGCCCATTCTCCCCAAACATGTAATAAAATTCCAGTTTCAGTCATGGTTAACAAATGAAACCTATATACGCCGGATCGCTTTGTTGCAAGGATAAAATTCCTTTATGTTCATCGTAAACTGACGGGGAGGGATGCAGAATATTAATGGTGCCGTCAATGTATGACTCCATTCCATGTTTCTGTAAGGCAACCCATTCTCGATCATATATTTGTACACTATAACGCTGAATTTCACGCCGCAGGCTTTTGTTGGGGTAAAGTCCTTGGGAATCCAGAATCTTCAGACGTTCCCTGATGTGGCAAGCCTCCGGATCAATAGTGATCATCACGGAATGCGACGCATCAGGGATCATTTTGAAACTTTTATTAATATCTTTGAATCTGAGGGATTTGAATACTTTTTCAGATACGGGGTTCAGTAGAGCCATTTCCCTAATATTTTTACTATCCCATAAATTAGTTTGATTTTTACGGTTATTGTAATAAATCCTGAAAAAACGATTGGAAATTTCAGGGGAAAGAAGGGCTGCTTCCGGTTCTTGAGCCAAAATCTCCCGAGTTGCGGAGGCGGATGCCCGGAGGTCATCCAAAATATCGGGAAGAGGAAAGTCTGTGGATTCATAGACGAAGACAAGCCCTTTTCCTTCTCTTTCACCATGTCGGTTGCAGCGGCCGGCAGCCTGGGCGATGGAATCAATTCCTGCACAAGCTCTATAAACTGTAGGAAAGGAAATATCTATGCCTGCTTCAATAACTCTCGTGGCGATAAGAATAATGTTTTTTCCCTGCTCCAGTTTCTGTTTGGCAGTTTGAATGACTTTTTCCCGGTGAATCGGGCACAGTCTGGCGGACAGGTGGAGAATATGGGAGGCGGACTGGGAAGAAAAAGCGTCAAACAGGAACTGGGCTTCCCTGGTCGTGTTGACAATGAATAGAGCGGATTGATCCGGGAGTGTATTCCAATGCCTGATAAGGGCATTTTGATCCATTCTGCCCAGATGCTGTATGGTTACACGCTGCATGGCGTTTTCCAGTCGGCGTTCGAAGTCGTTTCCGAGCAGACTGGTAAGTTCTCCGGCTGGCCATCCTATGGGGAATTCCTTCTTGTGTTCCAGAGTCGGCTGGGTGGCTGTGCAAAGCACCAGGGTACATCCGTAATCTTTTTCTAGGGTTTTCATGGCTTCCAGGCATGGGGCCAATAAGTGTGAAGGAAGGTTTTGAGCCTCATCAAAAATAATGACGGAATTGGTAATGTTGTGCAACTTTCTACAAACGGATGGCTTGTTGGAAAACAAAGATTCAAAAAATTGGACGCTGGTAGTAACGATGAGAGGCGCATCCCAGTTTTCCGACATCAATCTTACTCTTTCCGTATCTTTATCTGCCGCTAGGTTGGAGTGATGCTCCAATACGCATTCCATTCCGAATTTTTCATCCAGTGGGGCCATGATTTCCCTGAACGTTTTTGCTGTTTGGTCAATAATGCTGGTAAAGGGTATCACGTAAATTACACGGCTCATGTGGCAGTGCTGCGCATGGGCAAGTGCAAAGCTGAGAGAAGAAAGGGTTTTTCCTCCGCCTGTAGGGACATTGAGCTGGTAAATCCCCTGAGGGACTTGGGCCCGGGAAAGGCATTGATGGTGTATCTCACGCCGTAGACGTTGAATGGGGGTGAGATTCCGAGCACTTTCCATGTTGCCCAAATGCGCTTCAAGCCTCAGGCTCATTTGTGCCAGGATATTTTGAGGCCAGGAAGGCCTCATGTCCCGTTTTTCCTGGCACATGAAGTGTTCCGTTCCTAAAAAATCACTATCTGTCAGGAACGAGAAAAGCATTCGTATCTGCATGGCTACAGCAAAACCCAGATTACGATCCGGAGTGTGCGATTTTTCGTGCCAGAGACGTGGAGGGGACGGTTCTGTAAAAGAATACAAATCAGCGGGGGCATAGGATTCCCAATCAGGAATTTTTTTATGAAATCGTTCGAAAAAAAGATCAGGGCCATTGGGAAGTCCTGCATGATGGCCGGCAATGATATAGGCCAGCATATCACCGTATGATGCTTTGGATGTGCCCCAGTGGGTGCTGGCATGTTTTGCTCCAGCGGTGGAATGATCTACTTTTTTTCCGCCGTTCAGCTCTACTGTTTCTGTTGAGTGTGGAGAAATTTGTTTATCTTTAATATATTTCTGAAATTCTAGGGAAAATTTCCCCAAATCGTGCCAGAGTGCGGCGGCTTCAACCCAATAGAGCCACGCTCCGCGCAGGGATGCAGGCAACTCCTTGATTAATTGGCCCGCATAATACCGAACCATGTTCAGGTGCCCGGGGATTTTCCCCTTATCGTTGGGGCATGTATAGAGAGGTTCATCCACGCAGATTCCATTATCCAGCCATTTACGGTGGGCAATAGGGGGATTCTCATCATTCATAGGTCGCATTATGTTGCACATATGTTGGGAAAATCAATATATATTTATTTTTTTGCATTATTGGTTGAGTCTGTCGCTAAGGTATGGGATGTTTTTTCTCAGATGCCTGTTTCTGTCACTATGAGTGTTTCTTGCCCATACTCTGTTCCTTTGGCGGCATTGCAGCATTACCTGTACTGTCCCAGGCAGTGTGCGTTGATCCATCTGGAATGTTGCTGGGAAGAGAATCAGTTCACAGCAGAGGGAAAGGTGTTTCATGAACGTGTCGATTCTGGAATGACGGAAAACCGGGGGAGAAAACGGGTATTGCGTTCTCTGCACATTTCTTCCGTACAGTGGGGGATTCATGGTATTGCAGATGTGGTGGAAGCCGTCTATGTTCAAAAAGGGAGCGGCGTAGTATCCATGACGCCTGTGGAATACAAAGTAGGTAAACCCAAACCGCACCGTGCGGATGAAGTTCAGGTGTGTGCCCAGGCATTGTGCCTGGAGGAGATGTTTGAGATAAAAGTGCCTTTTGGGTTTCTTTTTTATGGGAAAAACCAGCGTAGGCTTAAGGTGTCATTTGATGAGGAATTGCGTTTTCTGACTGCCCGGGTTATTCGTGATGCCAGAGAGGTATTGACAGGCATGGTTACACCGCTTCCTTTTTATTCCAAAAATTGCAAATCCTGTTCCCTGGTCAATGACTGTCTTCCTGACGTTTGCCGGGAGCACAGGCAGACCATGAAAGCCCGGGTGGATAGTGTGTTTGAAGACAGCCTGGAAACAAGTGAAGCCGATGATTTATGAAGAAGCATTTAAATACATTGTTTGTGACGCTGGAAGGATGCTGGCTGTCCAAGGATGGCGATACCGTAAAAGTCAATGCGGAAGGAACATGTCTGCTGCGGGTTCCCCTCCATAACTTGGAGGGTATTGTGACGCTGGGGTGGGACATAGGAGTTTCCCCTTATTTGATGGGAGCCTGTGCGGAACGCGGCATCACGCTTTCCTTCTGCAATCCTTACGGTAAATTTCTGGCTGGCGTACAGGGCTTCATGAAGGGAAATATCCTGTTGCGCCGGGATCAATACCGCTGGGCTGATGATGAGGCAAGATGGGTTGGCGTTGCCCGGGAAATGATAGGAGCCAAAATTGCGAATTGCCGCAGTTTGCTTTTAAGGGCGCAGAGAACGTACGGGAAAGATTTATCGGAGGAGGTCGATCGTCTGGCAGCTTTTTGCCGCATGGCCCGTGGATGCAATTCCGGAGACATGTTGCGGGGCATTGAAGGTTCCGCAGCGGAAACCTATTTTTCCTGCTTGTCCCATTGCCAGAGGACGGAAGATCCGGAGCTGGTGTTTGAAAGCCGCAATAGACGTCCTCCCAAAGATTGTTTTAATGCTCTTTTATCTTTTCTATACAGTTTGTTGTGCCATGACGCCAGGTCCGCCCTTGAAAGCTCCGGCATTGATGCCGCCGCAGGCTTTTTGCACCGTGACCGCCCAGGGCGTCCCGGAATGGCTTTGGACCTGATGGAGGAATTCCGGGCACCTCTCGCTGATCGCCTAGCCCTTACCCTGATTAACCGCAAGCAGATATCCTCAGATGATTTTGACAAGGAAGAGTCCGGAGCCGTTTTTTTGAAGGAAGATTCCCGTAAAAAAGTATTGAATGCCTGGCAGGAACGGAAAAAGACCGTTCTGGTGCATCCTTTTCTTCAGGAAAAAACCACCTTGGGATTGCTGATTCATATTCAGGCCCTTTTGTTGGCACGCCATTTGCGTGGGGATCTGGATTGCTACCCTCCGTTCATCGGCAAGTAAAACGAGCTGTTGTCATGTATATTCTCATTACGTATGATGTAGCTACGGATGATAAGGCCGGGCAGCGGCGGTTGCGGCAAGTTGCCCGAGCCTGTGAAAATGTCGGACAGAGAGTGCAGAATTCCGTATTTGAATGTGAATTGACTCCTGCCCAATTGGTTGACATTAGGAACAAGCTGCTTAAGATTATTGATAACGAGAGTGACAGTCTCAGAATTTATCATATGGGGTCCAATTGGCATCATAAAATAGAACAATTGGGTAAGGAGAAAAGCTATGACATCTCCGGTCCCTTGATTATTTAAAGACTGTGGAACATGGCCTGTGCGCCAACCTCAAGCTCACACGAATTCCCCGGCAGGTCGGCGATTGGTGTAATGCATTGAGAATAGAAGATTGACAGATAAATACTCAGAAAGTGTAACCGTGCAATGACGGTCTTTTTAGGGAGGTTGGCGCAAAGTATGATTTGCTCTGTTGAGTAGTAATGTATAAAGTCGGTTGCGTCGCACTCCGCAAGGAGTGCGTGGATTGAAACAAAATCCGATTGATGGTCCAGCCGCTCAGCATAGGTCGCACTCCGCAAGGAGTGCGTGGATTGAAACCAGACGAACGAAGAAGGCGCCTCCCGCGATAATCTGTCGCACTCCGCAAGGAGTGCGTGGATTGAAACTTTATCTTTGGAGTGCCCTCCGGAAGCGGGGACAGTCGCACTCCGCAAGGAGTGCGTGGATTGAAACTGCAAAATTGTACCAGCGCATCTACGCCAGTTTCGTCGCACTCCGCAAGGAGTGCGTGGATTGAAACCATGATGGGAACATTGAAAGTAAAGCATGACATGTCGCACTCCGCAAGGAGTGCGTGGATTGAAACTTCAACCCTCGTCTGGGTCGCGGACAGGCATTTTGTCGCACTCCGCAAGGAGTGCGTGGATTGAAACTTTTAGTTTTCGTTTTCGTTGTCCGGGGGTTTGTGTCGCACTCCGCAAGGAGTGCGTGGATTGAAACTGTCATGGACGATTGCAAGGCGGTCCTTCTTAAGTCGCACTCCGCAAGGAGTGCGTGGATTGAAACTGTGGTGGTCTCCGCGAAAAGGACAAGGGACAGAGTCGCACTCCGCAAGGAGTGCGTGGATTGAAACTGTATGACACAATCGTAAGTGATTAAGGATTAAAGTCGCACTCCGCAAGGAGTGCGTGGATTGAAACTGTAGTGGTCTCCGCGAAAAGGACAAGGGACAGAGTCGCACTCCGCAAGGAGTGCGTGGATTGAAACCGCTTGGATTGGCGTTAATCGACCGGACGTTCATGTCGCACTCCGCAAGGAGTGCGTGGATTGAAACAACATTGCGGATGAATAACTTACGATTTTGTCATGTCGCACTCCGCAAGGAGTGCGTGGATTGAAACTTGCGATATGAGGCTACCCGGCCAGTTGCCTATTGTCGCACTCCGCAAGGAGTGCGTGGATTGAAACCGCATATTCATGGCACGCCCCCGTGTACTTGCTAGTCGCACTCCGCAAGGAGTGCGTGGATTGAAACTTTCTATTGTTTCTAAGGGTTGCCCCCGTTGATGGTCGCACTCCGCAAGGAGTGCGTGGATTGAAACGGTGGACAGGGCGAAAAGCCACTTGCCCCCCTGCGTCGCACTCCGCAAGGAGTGCGTGGATTGAAACGTAAACCGCCCCTGTGAGAGTTTCACCGTCTTTCGTCGCACTCCGCAAGGAGTGCGTGGATTGAAACTTCATAATTGTTTCCTTTCTTTTAGTGGTTTTAGGTCGCACTCCGCAAGGAGTGCGTGGATTGAAACTGTAGGGTCTGCGTCATCCGTACCAAGGGGGCCAGTCGCACTCCGCAAGGAGTGCGTGGATTGAAACAAGGTCGTTAAGGGCGGGCAAAACGTCCCATGGCAGTCGCACTCCGCAAGGAGTGCGTGGATTGAAACGTTTCCCCCGTCTACGGCGGCGGCAAGGTCGTTCGTCGCACTCCGCAAGGAGTGCGTGGATTGAAACCCGCAACGCACCTCAAAGCCATCTATGACTATGCGTCGCACTCCGCAAGGAGTGCGTGGATTGAAACTTTTAGTTAGTGTTCTCATTTCCGGGGGTTGCCCGTCGCACTCCGCAAGGAGTGCGTGGATTGAAACGTAGAATGCCCATGCCGGGCTTTCGTTGTCTTTTAGTCGCACTCCGCAAGGAGTGCGTGGATTGAAACTTTCCGTTACCGTGGCTCCGGGGCAGAAGAGCGTGTCGCACTCCGCAAGGAGTGCGTGGATTGAAACTC
>OHLO01000214.1_pt1 | contig 30788 bp, 23 predicted proteins | sample 1569131 | NCBI WGS metagenome assembly OHLO01 (sample SAMEA3879551, study PRJEB24766) | human gut metagenome | biome: human-associated habitat; feature: feces | place: USA | collected 1985/1987 | reverse complement strand
ATTGAGCCTATGGTTTTATAGGCTTTCCCTTAAAGGCCTAAATCTTATGAAAAAGGACTAAAATATGGAAAAAACAAAAAAAGAAAAAAAGCCTTTAATGACTAAAAATGAAAAAGAGTTTGTTTGCACTCTTTTTGCATTAATTATCATTGCTATATTTTTTATAGCAACACCTCCATCAGGTCTTAGCGCCGATGGTATGAAAGTTCTTGGCGTATTCATATCTGTTTTATTCTTATGGATAACAGTTGGAATAGGCTGGCCAAGTTTATTATGTTTAGCAACGCTTGCTCTTGTTCCATCACTTGGAATGAAAACAACATTGCAAAATTCGTTTGGTAACGAGACATTCGCATTCTTGCTATTTACATTCATGTTCACATACGCATTTTCTCAAACAGGATATGTTAAGAAAATAGCTCTTGGATTTGTAACTAGTAAATTTGCAAGAAAAACACCTTGGAGATTTGCATTCTGCTTCTTTGTAGCAGTTCTTGTAATTGGGTTATTCATGTCTCCAACAGTTTTATACTTTATAATATTACCTATTCTTGAAGAAATTTATAATGTATTAGGACTAAAAAAAGGTGATAAATACGCAAACATGCTTATGATGGGCTTAGTATTCTGTACAAGCTTATCTTCTGGTATGACACCAATAGCACACGTATTCCCTGTTCTTTCAATGGGAGTATTCAAATCTCTAACAGGATCTAGCATAAGCTATGGTCAATACATGCTTTATGCAATTCCAACAGGAATTATAATATTTGCATTAATGATGCTTGTATTCAAATTCTTAATGAGACCAAATACAAAGAAAATAAATCTAAAATCTAATGAATTTGATAAGATGAAAAAAGAAATTCCTAGTGCAAACCAAGGTGAAAAAATTATTCTTGGAACATTCCTTTTAGTAGTTGCATTATGGGTTCTACCAAGCTTATTAAAAACAAGTTCAGTAAAATGGATTTCAACAGCATTTACTTGGATTAGCAATTTAGGTACAGCTATGCCACCACTATTTGGAATAATAGTTTTATCTATTTTGAAATACCAAGGAAAACCATTAATAAATATTAATGAATCTATGGTAAAAGGTGTATCTTGGCCAAGTATAATAATGGCATCTGCAACACTTGCTTTAGGTGCTGCAATGACAAATAAGGCAATAGGGCTTACAACATTCTTGTCTGCATCTATTGCACCAATTACAACTGGCTTATCACCAGTATTACTAATTTTGTTATTCTCATTGTGGGCTGGATTACAATCAAACGTATCTTCTCACATGGTTACAGCACAATTAGTTCCAACACTTGCTGTTCCAGTAGCACTAGCATCTGGTGGTGCATTAAATGCCGCAGCTATTACAGCTATTATTGGTTTAATTGCTTCAACAGGTTCTGCTGCTCCACCTGCAATGCCTTACGTTGCAGTAGCTGGTTCATCAGGTTGGTCTGATTCAACAAGTTTATTAAAATACGGATTCTTAATGATGTTTGTAATTATTTTAGTTGCATCATTTATTGGATATCCTTTGGCAAATTTAATAATGCCAATGTAATTAAAATGGCTCAATATAAAAAATTCCTCTGATTTTAATTAATCAGAGGTTTATTTTTATTTTAATTTTTTTATTGTTTCTGCATAATCTTTTGAATTTATTATAGCTGTTCCAGCCACTAATATATCTGCTCCAGCATCTATTATTTTTTTTGAGTTTTCCACTTTAATTCCACCATCTGCTTCAATTTCATAATCTAATTTGTGTTCTTCTCTGTAAGAATTAAGCTCTTTTATTTTTTCTATAGTTGGAAGAATTAACTCTTGTCCGCCCTTTCCCGGCTCAACTGTCATAACAAGTACTACATGCACATATGGTAAAAATTCTAATATTTCTTTTACATCAGTCTCTGGCTTTATAGAAATTCCTACTCTTCTTCCCTTTTCTTTAATATAATTTATCAAATTCATTACTTCTTCTTTATTTTTACAAGCTTCACAATGAAATGTAATTATGTTTGGATTAAATATCAAATAACTATCAACAAAGTTTTTTACGTCCTTTACCATTAAATGAATATCCAATGGAATTTTTGTAATATTATCCAAATATTCGCAATATTCTAGCATTAAATCGTGTGTGTCATTTTCTACAAACTCGCCATCCATAACATCTATATGAAAATAATTTGTGTTTGCATCTTCCAACTTATAAACAGTATCTATTATTTTTTCTTTTTTTACACTCAATAGAGATGTTGAAATATCTACCATTTGTGTTCCTCCTTGTCTTTTAATTCACTATATATTTTTACGTAATTATCATATCTAGACTTTGCTATTTTTCCTTGTTTAAGTTCTAGCTTTATTCCACACTCATCTTCTTTAATGTGGCTACAGCCTATATATCTGCATTTATCAATACAATTTTTGAACTCTCTAAAATATTTATCTAATTCTCTATATGGAATTTCATACACGTCAAATGTCGAAAAACCAGGGGTATCTGCTATATATGTATCTGTATCAAGCTCATATAAACAAATATCTGTTGTGGTATTTTTTCCACGCTTATTCTTCTGGCTAATTTCTCCCTCTTGAGTTACGTTTTCTTTGAACAAGTCATTTATAAGTGTAGACTTTCCAACACCAGAATTTCCAGCAAATGCACTGATATTATTCTTTAATTCTAATAAAATTTCTTCGATTCCAATGCCATTTTTTGCATCAGTTTGTATTACTTTATATCCTATTTCTTCATATATTTTTTGAATATTTAAAAATTCATGTTTATCATCTAAATCAATTTTGTTTAGAACTATTACAGGCTTTATGTGTAAAAACTCTGCAAAAGCAAGCTGTTTATCTAATAACAACAAATCTGGCTTTGGATGCTTGCTAGACACCACAAATACAATTTGATTTATATTAGCAAGCTTCGGTCTTTTTATGTATGACACTCTTTCTTTCACACTTTCGATTACAGCCGTTTTTTTGTTTTCATCAACAATAGAAAATTCAGCTATATCTCCTACTACAGGAGTAAAGCTGTCATTCTTAAACTTTCCTCTAGCAGTAGCAATATAGTTGATATCTCCTAATTTTATTTTATATAAATTTGCCTTATTTTCTATAATTAATCCTTGCATTTATGCCTTCCTACAAATATTTTTCTAATGCCATTTGAAATTTAGGTTGTTCTAGCAATTTTCTCTCCAAAAATCATAATTCATTGCCATAACAGCTCTATAATAAGCCATTTCTTCCTTTTTTAAGTTATACTGTTGCCTTAAGTAATTAGCAACAATAGGCTTTAAATTTCTACAGTTTCTTGCCGTATCTTCTATATCGACTTTACTATATGTTTCTTTTACCCATTTTAGCGCTTTTAAATCACCATAGCAATATAACCTTGCAATTATATATCTCTTATTCTTTTCTATATCTAACTTTTGGAAATCAGTGTCCCAAAAATATTTTTTCAATTCTTCTGGCATTTTTCCTCCAAAATTTATTTATACTTATAATATCCAAGATTTGTTATTTTCTTAATTTTCTAATGCTTTAATAATATTCTCTGCAATCCTATTTATTACAGGAACTACTACACTATTTCCTGCCTGTTTATATAGTCTCGCATCACTCATATCTGTTGGTAATTTATATGTTTTAGGATAACCTTGGGCATAGAAACACTCAATAGGTGTTAGTTTTCTAATTCCATATTGAGTCTTAATTAGTGGAACATTATGTCCTCCTTCTCCCATATTAGCTGTTAGCGTTGGAATTAAATTGTTTTGATTTTTTCTTACATATTTTCTTCTCCACTGATAAACAGTTGAATCATCATCCATTCCTTCTTTTAACAATTTGTATATATTTCCTTTATATTTTCCTTCAGTATAATAATATTTTTCATCTTCCCTCGTTGAAAAATTAAATACCTTATATATATTACTATTTAAAACAATTGGCAATGGCATTTGAAATCTATCATAATCTTCTTTTTCTCTAAATGCAACTATATATATTCTTTCTCTATTCTGTGGAATATCTCCATATTCACAAGCATTCATAACTTGATACCTTATTTTATCCTTGTACCCAGCTTGTTCTAATCGTTCAATTATTGTTCTAAATGTTTTACCATTATTATGACCAACTAGGTTTTTAACATTTTCAAGAAATATTACTCTAGGCTTTCTAACTTTAAATATTCTTTCCATTTCAAAGAATAAGTCTCCCGTACGGTCGTCTTCAAAACCTTTTCTATAGCCTGCAACAGAAAAAGATGTGCAGGGAAAACCGCCTACCATTATATCAAATTTTGGAATTTCTTCTAGTTTCACATCGTGAATATCTCTACAATCAACTTTATTTTCAAAGTTTTTTTCATATGTTTCAACTGCATATTTATCAAATTCATTTGCATATGAAATTTCACATTTTTTAGTTTGTAAAAAACCCAAATCAATTCCTCCAACACCTGCAAATAAGCTACAAATTTTATACATCAAGGCCTCCTTTTGTGGCGTGCCGCAATTCACATTAGTAAATTAATAGAGTAAAGCACTCTTCCTTTCTTTAATCTTTAACAATTTGACCTCTTCTTATATTGAATTTTACAGTAGGTTTAAGATTTCTCTTTTCTATAATACTTTCAATTATTCTTATATGAGGTCTCTTTCCTTCCTCTTGATAATCTCCAACTGTTGCAGTTTTTGATACCGGAATTTTTTTTAGTTCTTCAGAATTAACACCAGTATCATAGACATATAATATATTAAAATCTAAATCAAATCTTAAAAATATCAAATCATCAAAATCACATTTTGGTCCAAAGCTACTTAAATCATATGAAAAATTGCTTGTTGCTTTAAATTCGTATTTTTTTCCTTCTTGTGAATATGCATCTCCGCCTGTACTTTTATTCCAAAGTAGATTTAAACAATAGCATCCCATTGGCTCGCTAATAGCATCAGGCATATTAATGCCTCTTGAAACCAAACTTTTTACATATGTATTCAAATCTTTCCATTTAAAAAAAGCATCACAAGCTTCTTGAATTCGTGGTTCATCAATTTTTATCAAATATTCTTTATTCATTATTTACCATTAGAGTGCTAAACTCTATAAATATTATATACTAATTTCAGAAAAATTAAAAGATTTTTATCATATTTTTTCAGATTTTGCTTTCGAAAATATCGATACCTTTTTTCTCCGTCTCAAAAATGTGCAAAAAAGGAGACGTGCATTTTTTGCTCCGTCCCCAATTTGTACTTTATTCAAATGTATATGAACTTGTTGTGTTTAAGTTTATGTCTTTTTGTGATTTTAATATGTCATCTACATATACTTTTACTGTTACTGTGCCTTTTCCACTTATTTTTGTTTGAATATTTGTTGAATTTAGGTCTACTTTCTTGTCATATACTTTGTCTTCTCCAACTTTTACTGTAAGTTTCTTTTCCTTTACTGTTGTCGAACTTGATGAACCTGTTGTATTTGTTGTGTTTGTGTTTTCTTTATCTGGTACCTCGTAACCACCTGTAAGCGATTTTACGTTTATTGTTATTGTTGCTTCTTTCATTTCTGCTAATTTGTTTACTGTAATTGTTACTTCTGTTCCTTCGTCTATGTTTTCACCAGATTTTATGCTTTGCTCTAATACTTCTCCATTTTCTTTGTCTGTGTTTTCTTTGTATTCTACCTTTACTACTAAGTTTTTGGCTTCTAATGCTGATTTTGCATCTGCTTCTGTTTTTCCTAATACATTTGGCATTACTACTTGGTTTACACCTGTTCCGATGCTTACATGTATTTTTACTGTATCTCCAGCATTTGCTGTTGTGTTTGCATCTGTTTCTTGGCTAATTACAATTCCTTCTTTTATTGTTTTACTTGTTTCTTCTATTTTTTCTGCTTTTAATTTATTCTTTTCTAATGCAGCAACTGCTCCTTCATATGTCATACCAGCAACCTTTGGAACTGTAGTCTGCTCTGTGCCTTTGCTTATTTTTACAGATACTGTGCTCTTTTCTTTTACTTTGTAATTGTCTGAATATACAGGATTTTGTTCAAAAACTTTTCCAGCTTCTACCTCAGAATTATAATCTTCTCCTGATTTTTCGTATACAAGTTTGTATTTTGCAAGTTCTGCCTTTGCTTCTGCCTCAGTCCTTCCAACTAAGTTTGGAATTTGAACATCTTTTACTGAATTTGCATTTAATATTGCAGATGTTATTGCTATACTTCCTGCAAATATTATTAAGCAAAGTGCTATTATTGCTAAAACTTTTGTCTTTGGATGGTTTTCAAAGAATATGGCAACTTTATTTTTCTTCTTTTTGTTGCTACTCTTAGCATTTTTCGCCATATCATCTGTAATAGCATCCATTCTTCTTGTTAAGCCATCGTCTAAATCTTCTTTCTCAACAAATTCTCCATCTGGATTTTTTAAGGCTTGTGCTAAATCTCTTAGCATGGCTGTTGCAGTTTGATATCTAGCCATTGGCTCTTTTTGCATAGCTTTTAAAATTATATCATTTACCGCCTTTGGGATGTTTGGATTTATTTCCATTGGTGGTACAGGATCCTCTTGCATATGTTTTAATGCAACAGAAACTGATGTATCTGCATCAAAAGGAACTTTTCCTGTAAGCATTTCGTACATTACAACACCTAAAGAGTAAATATCAGATTTAGCATCTGTATATCCTCCTTTTGCTTGCTCTGGTGAGAAATAGTGTACAGAACCAATAGTTGTTCCAAATGCTGTTATTGTTGAATTTGATACTGCCTTTGCTATTCCAAAGTCTGTTACTTTTGCAACTCCATCTTCTGTAATTATTATATTGTGTGGTTTTATATCTCTATGAACAATGTTGTTTTTGTGAGCCATTTCTAAGGCTGATGCAATTTGTCCTGCAATATTTACAGACCATTTCCAAGGAAGTGCTCCTTCCTCATTTATTATCTGTTTTAGAGTTTTTCCTCTTACTAATTCCATTACGATGTAGTAAATTCCATCTTCATTTCCAACATCATATATTGAAACAATGTTAGCATGTGTAAGACTTGCGGCTGCTTGAGCCTCTGAATTAAATCTTTTTACAAATTCATCATCTGTAGTAAATTCATCTTTTAGTACTTTAACAGCAACATCTCTATTTAAAACCTTGTCTCTTGCAACATATACTGTTGCCATTCCACCAACTCCGGTTTTACTTATAATTTCATATCTATTTGCTATTGTTCTCCCTATTATATCCATAAAATTTTCTCCCTATTACATTATAATAACAACAGTAATGTTGTCCAATCCGCCATTATCATTTGCTTGTTTAACTAAATTTTCTATAGCATTTTCTTTGTCTTGTTTAATTATTTCATATATGTTTTCTTCTCTAATCATATTTGTTAGACCATCTGAACACATTAAAATAATATCATCTTTAATAAATGTTTTAGTATATACGTCTGGCTCTACAGTTTGCACGCAACCTAGGGCTTTTGTAAGCATATTTTTCTTTGGGTGACTATATGCTTCTTCTTTTGTTATAGTTCCGTCATCTACCAATGTTTGAACATAACTATGGTCTTTTGTAAGTCTTCTCATAAACTCTTTACGTATTCTATATACTCTGCTATCTCCAACATGACCTATATATATTCTACTATTATATATTAAGCAAACATCTAATGTAGTACCCATTCCTCTTAAATCTTCTTTACTTTGAGCTTTTTTATATACCACACTATTTGCATATTCAATAGCATCTTTTAGGAGTGCTTCTAACTTTTCTTTGCTGTCTTTATTTTTTGCAAAATGCTTGTGTATGTAATCTTTTGCAGATTCTACAGCCATTCTACTTGCTACCTCTCCTGCATTATATCCACCCATTCCATCTGCTAATATAAACAGTCTTATTTTATCTTCTGGTTTAGATACATAGTAGAAATCTTCGTTTGTTTTTCTTTCTCTTCCTATGTCTGATTTAGCAAAAACTTGCATATATTCCCCTCCAGTCTATCATATAGTATCATTCATTTTTTGATTACTGCTCTTTTAAATTTTGTCTTCTTAGCTGTCCACAAGCCGCATCAATATCTGAGCCTAATTCTCTTCTAATTGTAGCAACAATTCCGTGGTCATTTAGATAATCTCTAAATTTTATAATATTCTCGTTAGAACTCTTTGTAAATTTTCCATTTTCAATTTTGTTTATTGGTATTAAATTTACATGGCATAACATACCTTTGAGCAGATTTACTAATTCCTTTGCATCTTCCAAATTATCGTTATTATCTTTTGCAAGTGCATATTCGAAAGATATTCTCTTATTCGTAATTGCAATATAATCTCTGCATGCCTTCATAAGCTCTTCTATGTTATACGCATTGTTTACTGGCATCATGCTTGAACGCTTTTCGTCATTGCTTGCATGTAAAGAAACTGACAATGTACATTGTATATTTTCGTTTGCCAAATCGTAAATTCTTGGTACTAAACCACTTGTAGATACACTTATGTGTCTTGCTCCAATATTTAATCCTTTAGGATTGTTTAATATTCTTATGGCCTTTATTACATTATCATAATTGTCTAATGGCTCTCCAATTCCCATAAATACAACATTAGAGATTTTATCACCCGTATCTTGTTCAACAGCTAAAATTTGCTCAACTATTTCCCCTGCTGTCAAGCTTCTTATAAAAGGAATTCCTGTTGATGCACAGAACTTACAGCCCATTTTGCATCCAACTTGTGAAGACACACAAATTGATTTTCCATAGTGATATTCCATAAGAACCGATTCAATGGCATTTCCATCTAATATATCAAATAAATATTTCTTAGTTCCATCAGATGATTCTAATTTTTTTAATATATTGTAATTGCAAATTGTATAATTTTGTTTTAGTTTTTCTCTTAATTCTAATGAAAGATTTGTCATCTCATCAAAGCTTTTTACTTTTTCTTGATAAATCCATTTAAATATTTGCTCTGCTCTAAAACCTTTTTCTCCTATGCTTACAAGTTCATCTTTTAAGTCTTGTAAATCATAATCTTTTATATTCTTCATTTTCTTGTCTCTTTCTTAATATTTTACAACTATATTTATACCACAATATAAGGATTTTTTCAATAGCTAATATTGCTATCAATGTCCTAAAAAGCTCAGACAAGTATAGCTTTTGCTGTACTTGCCTGTTAATTTTATATTTAGTTATTTGCACTATTTTCTTTCTCTGTTTTTTCCATTAATTCACGGTCAGCTTGCATCAATTTTGCAAATTGAACCTTTATATTATTTATAGTGTACTGGAATGCATTATTTAAGTTTGCAAATCCATTTTTATATTCTTCTGAACCTGCACATTCTAGTGGAACACTATAAACTGTTCTTTTTACACCTTCCATACTATCTTCAGCATCTTGAAGCAATTGCATAATTTCATTACTTATTTCATCAACTTCGCTAGAAATATATCTCATTCCAACATCATCAATTATTGGAACAGTTTGCAACTTTTGTATGCTGTCTTTTTGTGGTACTGCAACATTTTGTTGTATATCTACATCTGATATTGTGTTTGCAATTTCATCAAACATATATGGTACTTCGCCTATAATTAGATTCAAGAATTTGTTTAAATTTGGAACTAGTTCATTAAAATAAGTTACCATTTCATTATATCTTTTTCCATACCAACATACGTGCATTTCAGCAATTTTATTATATACCTCTAATAATTTATTGTTTACATCAACAGCACTATTTCTAATGCTTTTTGATTGTACTGGTATACTACTATAATCAATTTTAATATAATCGTCCATTTTTTCTCCTTCCTTTTAATATATTCTCATATTCTCTGATTTTCTTATTTAGCCTCTCTATTTATACGCGTTTATATTACTTTTTTAATTTATGCTTTTTTTTCGTACTTTCCGCCTAATGATTTTGCAACATTTTCTGCTGTATTTTTATTTTTTTCCCATGTTTCAATATTTTTGTTTATTAGCTCTTTTCTTTTTTCTAAAAGATTTATATCTTTTTCCAATTGAGCATTTTCCTTTTTTATATTTTCCATGTCTTTTCTTAGTCCATCATAGTCTATTCCCATTTTTGATTTACCAAATTCTTCGTGTTTAGCGTCATATTCTTTTTTATTTGCATCAATAGTAGCTTGTTTTTTCTTAATGCTATCATCTATTTCACTAATATTTTTATTACCATTTTTTATATTATTGCTATATCTTGTTATATCATTTTTAGCCTCGCTTAATCTATTTTCATCATACTCTTCTCTTGCTTTCCATTTTTCATTTTCGTCTTCTAATTTTTTCTTCGCTTCGTCACTTAGTTCCGTTTGTTGTACCGTTGTTCCACTATTTTGATTTGTTGTCTTCGTAAAATTTCCCTTAACTGTTCCAACATCTGCTTGAGTGGTCCCTTGTGTAGTTGTATTAGTTGCTGTTTTGTCAGTATCAGCATATTTAGCAAATTCAGTTATATCAATAACCGGAATGTCTTCTAATTCGGCATTATTATTTCCAGCTTGCTCTTTTACTGTTGGTAATGCATTTATTCCTTTTAATGTTAATGCTGAAGCTATTTTGTTTTGAGTAACTTTCGCTCCTGTTTGGTTGAGATATTTATCTTTTATCTTTTGGCTTTCTATTTTTAAAGCTTGCCTTCCAATATTTCCTAATATACCAACACCCATTTGTGTACCTATAATAGATACTGCACTATCTAGTGCAACTGTTCCTGCAATAACAGCCAATTGTGTACCAATTCCAATTGCAGTATATATTTCATCGTTTAAGCCATCCGATAAATCAACTCCTACAATTTTTAACAAATTACTTCCAACATTTTTGGCCCATTCAACTTTATTATCTGTTTGAGGAACATTGAATGCTGATGTTACTTCTTTTATTAAACCTAGCCCATCAACTAACAAGTTTCCTGTTGTTTTTATTGCAAATTGTGTATTCTCTATACCAATAGATAATTGTTGCTTTTGCCTTGTACCATCTGTAATAGAGCATTGTAATGAACTAGCTGTTCCTATTAACGAAGCTGCTATAGCTCTTAAAGCTGCTGCTGCTTGTTGAAAAGCCCATGCAGCTGCTCTCGCTGCTGCATCTGCAACAAGGTCTGGAACACGTTCTTTCTTTTCATGGACCTCCCCATCTTCATCAGTTTCTTCTACCGTAATTTCCTTATAATTAGGTATAGTTGCTAATTCGCTTGCTGCTGCTGCCTCATTTGCAGCAGCAGCTTGTTCATTCTGGCTTGCTTGTTTTATATACGAAGCTGCGTCATCCCCCATTTGTTCTAAGGTATTAGCTAAACGATCTAACATTGTTGCAGCAATAGGCGCACTAAATTCAAATACTAAATCTTCCATATTATCCTCCTAAAAACTATTATATCTTAGTATTTTGTTTTGTTGTATTGGCTTTATTTATTATTTCATTTGTATCTCTAATTAATTTACTGAACAAAATTCCTTTTAATCTATTTTCTCCATCAACATTTTTATACATTTTACTTAATGATGCACGTACTGCTTCGCTTGCGCCATTCGAACTACTTGAACTACTAGAACTTCTTCTACTAAAATTTGAGTTAGCACGGTAATTAAAATTTGAATTACTCCAAAAATTATTTCTGTTTGCCATAATAAACCTCCATTCTATCCTTGTATAACGTCTTCTGTTAACATTTCCAATTCTTTTTTAAATTCTATTGAATAATTTGTTGTAAATCTGCATGTTGCAACATCTTGCAAATATTTTTCATATGCTTGCTGGTTATATGAAATTGTAGTATATTTTGCACCATTTTTTTCAAATATTTGTTGCATATATGTCATTGAAGGGTCATTATAATAAGCAAGTCCTCCAATCAATTTACCAACTTTTATTTCATCAAAATTCATAAATTTATTTAAAATTATTCTTATTTTTTCATCGTTTATTGCATTTTTAGATTTTAGTTTTGAAAGGAATTCAGTTAATGGTTGCATTGTTAATACATCCATTGTTTGTATTAAATACACTTGATTTGAAAATGCAAAATAGTCTGCATTTGTTGTAAAATCTGTATCTATAATAACAAATTGATGTTTTTTTAACAAAGTTTCCAATATTTTTTCAGCTTTATCACTATACTCATTTTTACCCGGTAAATCTGTGTATATTGTTAAATTATTTTCAATTTTAATTCCATTTGCTGTTCCTTCACTTAACTTTTTCATGTTTCCTTTTACACTAACCATTAACGATTCTTTGTTTAATGTATATATGTAGTATGAAGATTTTCCTTTTGTCATATCAAGTATAGCAACATCAATATTTCTTCTTGCAATAAGTCTTGCTATATTATTTACAAGAAATGATGTTCCACTTTGACAAGAACCAATAAATGAAATAATTTTTTTGTTTTCTTTTAATAATTCATTTAATGTAATGCTGTCATTATTTTCATATACGTTTTCTCCATTTAGAGTTTTCATCATAAATTCCTTCCATTCTTTTTAGCTATACATTTAAAGCAATTCTTTGTATTGTAATTTTTCTAATAATATTTTAAATTAAAAAATCTAAATTTCTTTCAAAGCCAAAATTTATATTAATATTATTTCTGTTCCATTTCTTATTGTAGTATCTTTTAAATTTGCATTAATATCAAATTCCTGTGCAGTTATTTTATCATAAAGTGTAGGAGTATTTTTTGGACTATAATCTCCTTCAGTTAATTCACGTATTGCTTTTACTAATAATACAATAATTTCATATATTTTCTTGTTAGAAGGAATCCATACATCATAGATTCCCTCCAACATAGGAACATACACTTTTACTAAAACTTTATCCATTTTCTTCACCAGCGTCTTTCATTCCTATTAATTTAACTAAAACTGCTTCTTCTTGTTTTACAATGTAGCCAAAGCTCTCTCCACAGTTGTTTACTAAATTTCTGTTACCTGAATTTAATCTAATTAGATATTGGTCACTTATTCCGTTTCCAACCCAAATTCCAGAGTCTTTAGTAATATAAGCTTTATACCAATCGTCATATTCGTGATTTTTTAGCTTAAATACACTGTCTGCAATTATAAATGTATAATTTTTTAATTCTTCAGCTTTTCTTAAATCTAGTAGAATTCCACTTTCTACATTTACTAAAAACTTGTCTATTCCAAGTATTATACAAACGTTTTGTTTTTTCTTACTTAGATTATTTTGAATTTTTAGTGAATAATTTTGGTAATCAAGTTTTATATTTTTTCTTAAATCCTGTATTATTCCTTCTGTATCAAAAACAGTAACTTCTACTTCTGGAAGCATTTTTAATTCTTCATATAAATGAGTAATATATTCTGCAACTATATCAATATTTTTTCCAGATATTATATTTATTAAATTACTCTTAAAGTCATATGTTGCAAGGTTTAAGCTTGTCTTAAATATACCAACTGGCAGTTTATCAATACTTGATACATATTCTTTAATATCTTCAACTGTAATTTGATTTGGTAATACTGGAATATGCTCTGCTTTTTGTTTGTATTTTTCTTTTAGCAATTTTACTTTTTCTCTAATATACACATTCCATTTTTCTGGCTCACATATTCTTGCTGTTTGGAATTCGTATATATCATCATATTTAATTAAACCTCTACCAAATATATGTGCAGGTCTTTGTTTTCTAACTCCTTCAATAATATTTAGGTAATCATCTTCATTATTTAATTGTAAAGCAATTTTATTTCTAAAATTTTGAGCAAGTCTGTATCTTACACTATTATAAGCACTTGCTGTTAATACAAATGAAATTCCATATTTTAAACCTTCTCTACATAAAGTAAGCAATGCATCATCATATGTTTCGCCATATGTTTCTACAAAAGCTTCGTAATTATTTATTACAGTAATTATTTGTGGCATTGGTGTTCCAGTATCATTTATAAATAATTTTATATCACCACCATAATTTGATGTAAGCTCTGTTCTTTTTTTCATTTCTTTTTGTAGCATTTCAAAAAGTCTACTTATTTTTTCTGAATCTGTACTTAAAACTACATCTCCAATTTGTGGTGCTTCTCTAAATATTTTTAAAGCTTCACTTCCAAAATCAATTAAATACATATTTGCTTCATTTACTGAATATGTACTTATTATATCAAACACCATTGTGCTTATTAGCGTTTCTTTTCCACTTTCCGCATTACCATAAACAATAACATTACCTTGCTTTCTAAAATCAATTTGTACAGGTCCTTGTCTTTGGTTATATGGGTCATCAAATTCACCAATTACAGGGACTACCTCATTATTTTGTTTTTGTATATTATATTTACGTTTTGTATTTTCTAATATTATAACCTCTGGTATATTTTCTAGCCATAATGGCTTTAATTTAATATTTTCACTTTTACCTAATTCATAAATATATTTTACAATATTAGTTAATTGTTCCCCATCTTTTTTAGTTGGAGCATATTGCACATCATCTACTTTTTTTATTACTGAACCAATGTTAGATACAAATTTCATCGATGTATCTACTTTTTTCTTTATTATATCTGATGGTTCATAACTTGCTCCTGCCCATGCAGATTGACCTAAAGTGAAGTATTCATTATTTCCAACTTGCATATAAAATTGTCCAGCTCTTTTTAAATCAGCTGCTTCTGGTCTTTTTATAACATCTATACTGTCTTGTCTGTCTTGTACCTTTAAGCATATTCCAAATTTGCTATTACTACGAATCTGGTCATTTACAACACCTGCAGGTTTTTGTGTAGCAAGTATTAAATGAACTCCTAAACTACGTCCAATTCTGGCAACACTTATTAATTCGTCCATAAAATCTGGTTGTTGCTGTTTTAGCTCTGCAAACTCATCACAGATAATTAATAAATGTGGTATTGGTTCTTTTACAATTCCATCATGGTATAATTTCTGGTACTTGTATATGTCGATAGTTCCTTCATCTGTTTTTTCTCTTGCCTGGTTAAATTTTATTTGTCTTCTTTTTAATTCACTTTGTATAGAAACCAATGACCTTTGAAGCCCAACTCTGTCTATATTTGTAATTGTACCAACAATGTGAGGCAATTTAACATCACCTTTTTGAAATGCACCAGCTAATCCTCCACCTTTGTAATCAATTAATATCATTGAAACATCATTTGGGTGGTAATTCACTGCAAGAGATAGAACATAAGTAATTATAAATTCACTCTTTCCAGAACCTGTACTTCCTGCAATTAATCCATGTGGTCCATGTGCTTTTTCATGTATATCAAGTACTATTGGCATTCCATTTGTATCAATTCCAATTGGTGCCTGTAGAGATTTTGTAGAATCATTTGTCATCCACTTTTGTAATACATTTAATTGTTCTATTCTTCCAGCATCATACATTTCCAAAAATGTATATACTTCTGGTAAAGAGAACTTTGATGCAGCATTGGCCTTAATTGGAATATTAGATAAACTTTGTCCAATGTTTTCAAAAAAGAAGGTAAATGATGTATCAAAGAAAAAGTCTTTTTTGGTTGTTGCTGTTATTTGATTTTCAAATAAGCTACCATCATTTCCTTTTACATTAAGAAATAATTGACATTCATTTGGTAAATGTAACATATTATCTGTTAAGCAAAACAATCCAAATCCAAGGTTTCTTTTTGCATTTAGTATTTCATTTACAATTTTAAGACCTTCTATTGTTTTATAATCATCTGTTATTATTAAATAATATGGTGCAAATGATCGATAATCAAATTTATCATCATATCTTCTTCTATTTTGTAGTTCAATTTCAAGATATCTTGATATATCCTTCATTTCTTCATAATTGTTAGTCCAAAATCTTATTTGTTTTTGCTCGTCCCATACATGTGGAAGTGTTTTCATGTTTTCCCATCGTATGTTTTTTTCTCCTTTAAGAAGAAATACCAGCTTCAAGTCAGCATAGCTGTGTAAAGCAACCAATTGAATTATAATGTTTTGTGCTACTTTTTCAGTTATTCTATCATCATTTTCAATAATTGCAGCTGCTATATTTTTAGAGGTTAAAGAAGCTGTAATTGGTACATTTCTTATTACTTTTGATTTTTTTTCAACAGCATTAACAAGTTCAATAAGATTATCATCTTCTATAGAGAATTCTCTACTTGGATACTCTATATCAGCCTCAATAGGAACATCTCCAAGTCCAACTCTTATAGTAAGAAAGTCATCATCCTCTATTCTACGTTCCCATAGTCTAGAATCTTTTTCCTTTATTATTTGTGCACATTCTTCTGCTGATAAATATTTGTTAAAAAGGATTTTCTTTTGATTTAACATTACATCGTCTATTTGTTCGATTTTTTTATTTATATAATCCTTATATTTTTTTTGCCTTTTTTCCTCTTTTTTTATCTTTTTCTTTTTTTCATATTTGTTATTAAGTATTGGAAATAATATCATACTTATAAGCATTGCAACAGTCATAAAAATTGATGTTCCAGTACTTTTAAGCGAAGCTGTACCATTTGATACATCACTTATTGTAGAACTCATTGATAATATCATAACTAGTCCCATAGCTAAGCTTGGTCCAATTGTATAAATTAAAGGCTTTTCATCTTTTTCTTCTTTTTGAGGCGGAGCATCTATTTTTATTTTTTCTTTTTCAATTTTGTTAGTTATTCTTGGTGCTCTTGTAAAATAATCTTTATCTGAAAATAATTGAATATTTTCATCTTGTATATCATAATTTGTTATTTGAACTTGTTTTTCTTCCGCAAGTTCAAACTTTCTCAAACTATATGTTACTCTATTAAATGGATTATTTATAAAAATATCGTTTCCAACTAATACTATTCTTAGCCCCATTATATAGATAATGTCTCCATTGAATACAAGTTTAAGCTTATTTGCAACCGGTAAATTATTTAAAAATGTACCATAACTTTCATCGTAATTTTCTAGCATTAGTTTTCCATTACTAAAAAATATTCGAGCTTGTTTTTCTCGTATTATTGGATTGTTATAAATAATATCGTTGTTTTCACTACTTCCCACAGTTATTTCTTGAAAATTGTTTGTTTTTAAATGTACAAAATTTTTTTCGTAAACAGATTCACAAAGCAATATATAAAGAGTATTTGGATTTTCTGCTAACGAGACATAATATATCCCATTTTCTTTTAAGTTAATGTAACTAAGTATATTGCTACTACTTTTTACAATTTTGGATATATTTATAGAATTTACAACTCTTGGATTTAAAATTTTAGCTTGTTCATTACTATATATTTGCCACTCATTGTTTTTTCCTATTATGTTTATAAGTTTCTTGCCACTCTCATTATCAGTTATCCAATAGTCTCCTGTCTTTTTATTTGGTAATCTTATTTTATATAAATTATCTTTTCCTATTAGTGTGACTAGCATACTCTTTCACTTTCCTATTTACTCTCTAGTTTTTTTATAGCTTCTTCTAGTTTTTTCTTAAACTCCTCTTCTTCCTCATCCACTAATCCTATAAAATGTACTTCTTCAATTTGTGAATGATTAAATACATAATTTGTTTCTGAAGTTAGCATTCCTTCTGGATATAGGCATCCACTATAATCCCATATATTTTTTTGACCTTTTTCATCTTGTTCCATTTGTAAAAATCCTGTTATCATAAGTCTTTTTTGACCATTTTTTAATTTTACTACACTACCTATTGGTAATAACTTTTCTTCCATAAATAAATTTCTCCCTTCGTTTGTTTTAAAACATATTATATATGCTTTCTAAAACTAGTCATGCTTTAGAAAGCACATATAGTGCTTTCTTTTTATTGTACTGTGTTTGATTTTTCTGTATTTTCGATATCTTCTTGTGTTTGTGTCATTAATTTTGAAAATTCATTATTAATATTATCAAAAGCTGATAATATATCATTTTTTAATTTTTCAAATCTTGCTTTAAAACTTTCAGAAGCTTCACTTTGCCAATCAACTCTGTTATATTCTGATTCAATTTTATTCATTAATTCTTTTGATGAATCAAATTTTGCAGATACATTTCTTTGTGTATTTGCAACATCTGATGTCATGAATCTCATTCCAACATCATTTGTTATTGGTAAATTTTCAATATTGTTTGCAGATGTTTCTTCTGCTGATGTTACATTTTGTCCTTTATCAGCTTGTGCATAGTTGTTAGCTACTGTTTCAACTGCAAATGGTATTTCTGTAACAACCAATTTTAATAAGTCGTTTATTTGTGGTATTAATTCATTAAAATCTTTTACTAATTCATTGTATCTAACTCCATACCATGAATTGTGCATTTCTCCTATGTTTGTGTATGCGGCTCTTAGTTCGCTATTTAGCTCTAATGCATACTCCCTCATTGCTTTTGCTTGTCTTGGCATTGCCTCATAATCTACATGATCTATTCTTGCCATATCTTTTTCCTCCTTTAAGATTATCATTTTAGAATGATATTTTCAAAATCATAATAACAATACAAAATTTAAATGTCAATAGTTTTTTTATTTTTTCCATATTCGTAAATTTATATTCAGCGGTCTTACAAAAAATATGATGTAAATTTTTAATAACCTTTACATCATATTTTCATTTATCTTTTAAATTCTTCTAATCTTTTCTCATATGCATCCATTGTTTCTTTTTCAAAAGCTATTGTTGGCTTCTCTACTCCTAGCATTTGAATTAATTTCTTGGTAAACAATGGATTTAATATTAATATTGGTCCTATTAAATATGTTCCAATAAAGTTATTTTGTTTTATGCCTTCTAACTTGCTTTCTTTATTTAACCCTATTCCTTTTTCTGCTTCTACAAAATAATTATTTTCATTATCTCCATATGCCATTGTAAATTGGCTCTTAAACCCTACTATTTCTATGTCTTCATATTTTCCTAAGAATATGCTGTTATGTCTGTGCATCATATCTCTTTTAGCATATATATCGAATATTGAAAGTGCTTCTATCTTGCTTCCATCTTCATTTTCTATGTATTTTCCAAATAACTCAACTGCATTTCCTGTTACTAAAAATACTACATTTTTCTTTATTAGTTCTTCTATTTTTTCTTTATATGGTCTTAACTTACGTATTGCAACTTCTTGAATATTCTCTGGCATTGGCCCCATATATATCATGTCAATATCTTGTGTTACAAATGCAGGCTCAGAATTTATTTCTGTTTTTATTATTTCTGCATCTGGCAAACATTTTTTTAAATATTTTATATTGCTAATATCTCCAAACAAGTTACAAACTTCTGGATATAACATTTCTATCTTCATTCTTCAACCTCATTTCCGAAAGTGCTTTCTAGTATTTTCTTAACTTCTTGATGTACTTCTTCCTTCTGTTTCATTGCATATAAATCATACAAAACATAAACACTTTCTATATCTTTAGGCTTGAAATATTTTCTTACAGACTCAACTTCATCTCTATCTGCAAATATTTTTTCCTTTGGCACTCCTGCCATTAAAAGTCTTACAATTGTATCTTTAGACCTTTTACCACTTACTATTATTTGTTCAACATTGTCTCCATTTAAGAACTCATAATCTGTATCATAGAACCATGTTATAGTTTCATTATCTTCATGCAAGTCATCTAAAAATAAAATTATAGTTTTCTTTTCTGGTTGTTTTCTTACATAGTCAAATACTCTAGAACAAGCAATTGGATTCTGTCCTTTCGCAAGGTGAAGTACAATTTTCTTTCCCGCAACCTCGTCTTGCGAAAATCTTGTATCTACTATCTTTGTTTTCTTAAGAGCTTCATTTATTTTTTCGTCACTTACTCCAACCTGTTTTAGAGTAACTATTGCGGATAACATATTATAAATGTTTATTATACCATCTGCTACCATTGAATAACTGTATTCTGTATTTTTATCATTGTCTTTTATTGTTACAAGTTTATTTTCAAAGTCAATTTTAGTTGTTTCATAATCTCTTTTGGGAGTTCCAAATCCACAATTTGGGCACTTCATTTTTCCAACATGATGATATCTATAATATTCATATTCTAACTTTGTACCACATTTGGGGCATAGTACCATGTCTTGAACAATGTTTTCACATTTTTCAGTATCAGTATCTAGTCTATCTATTCCAAAATAAATTTTCTTATTTTCACTGGCTAAATTTACACATATTGGATCATCACCATTTGTAATTACTGTTGTAGCCTTTGGTATTGCATTGTTTATAATTCCAGCAATAAATGCGGTGTGTGCATTTCTTTTTAGTGAATCTCTCGAAAGATTGTTACATACTAGATATGTTGGAGTAATATATTTAAAAATATGTATTGTACTCCTCTCGTCCATCTCAAATACTGCAATATCTTTTGTATTTTTTCCTGTTATTGTGTTATTATTTACAAAGCTTGCTGCAATTCCAGTATTCATATTTGAACCATATCTATTATTAATAACTTTGTATCCATTATCTTCTAGCACATCATTAATCATGTTGGATACTGTTGTTTTTCCATTTGTTCCTGTAACTCCTATAATTACTGGTGGTTTATCTATTTGTTCCAGAAAATTAGGACATATTTTTAATGCTAAATTTCCTGGAAAATATGATGCATTTCTTCTTAGCAATTTTAGAGATTTATTTGCACATTTTGCTAAAAACATTGCTGTATAAAATTTAAAAGTTTTCTTCATTTTTATTTGTTTCCTCCTTAATTTAGCTTTGAAAAGAATTAAATTTTGGCAAGGAAAATGAACTTCAAAGGCAAAGGCTCATACTTTTTGTATGTAACTGCATTTTTAATACAATTTATCGCAGACAAGTTTATAATTATTTTCAAAACTATTTACATTTTACCTTTATATGTTACATTTTTCAATATGTTTTACAAAAAAAATTGGAGACTTAAGATATTCTCTTAAATCTCCTTTTTTGAATACTTCTTTAATATAATTTTTCCAATATGTTTTGTATTTGCTTGCTCATAAATATTGCCCTCATATCATTTATTTCGTTGTATTCTTGTAATTTGCTTAATTTCTGCAATATGGCTTTTGTCTTTTGTTCTTGTTCTTTTTGCATAGCTTTTCTTATTTTTATTTCTTCATCTAGTTTTTTATTTACTTCTTCTAATATTACTGCAAGTGTTTCTTCATTTTTACTATGGGTAGAACTCATAATACCACCTGCTTTCTATATTAAATTGTTTTTTTATTTTCATATCTTAATTAACTTTTGACGCAGTCAAAATTGTAATTATTTTTCAACAGATTCGTCTATTTTAATGTGAACATCCTTAAGTTGCTTATCTTCTACTCTGCTTGGTGCATTCATCATTGCATCTCTTGCTTTCTTGTTCTTAGGAAATGCTATTACTTCTCTTATATTTTGAGTATTTGCAATTAACATTACCATTCTATCAAGTCCAGGAGCCGCACCTGCATGTGGAGGTGTTCCATATTTAAATGCCTTATATAATGCTCCAAATTTTTCTTCTACTGTTTTTTCTGAATACCCTGCTATTTCGAAAGCTTTTACCATCAGTTTAGGGTCATGGTTTCTAACTGCTCCAGAAGCCATTTCATATCCATTACATACTAAATCATATTGATATGCTAAAATATCTAATGGGTCTTTATTTTCTAATGCTTCCATTCCACCTTGTGGCATTGAGAATGGGTTATGATTAAAGTCGACTTTTCCTTCGTCCTCATTGTATTCATACATTGGGAAATCTACTATAAAGCAGAATCTGTATACATTCTTTTCTAGTAAATCTAGTCTATTTCCTAATTCTATTCTTACTTGACCTGCTATTTTTTGAGCTGTTTCTAATTTATCTGCTATAAAGAATATGCTATCTCCAGATTTTGCTCCGAGTTTTTCTTCTAATCCTTTTAAAATATCCTCTGTTATAAATTTAGCAATTCCACCTTGTGGAGCATTATTCTCATCTATTTTTGTCCATGCAAGACCTTTAGCCCCTTGTTCTTCAACTGCAAATTCTGTCATATTATCAAAGAATTTTCTTCCTTGAGCTGCACCGTTTGGAACAACTATTGCTTTTATTATCTTATCTTGGAATGCTTTGAATTCTGTTCCTTCAAATATTTTTGTTGCATCTTGTATTATTAATGGGTTTCTTAAGTCTGGTTTATCAATTCCATACTTCTCCATTGCTTCTCTGTATGGTATACGTATAAATGGGCCTTCGTCTACTTTCCAGTCTGTAAATTTCTTAAATACAGTTGGTACCAATTCTTCCATTACAGCAAGTACATCTTCTTGAGTAGCAAAAGCCATCTCAAAATCGACTTGGTAGAACTCCCCTGGTGCTCTATCTGCTCTTGGATCTTCATCTCTAAAACATGGAGCAATTTGGAAGTATTTATCAAATCCAGAAATCATAAGTAATTGTTTAAATTGTTGTGGAGCCTGTGGTAATGCATAGAACTCTCCTGGATGCAATCTGCTTGGAACTAAGAAGTCTCTAGCCCCTTCTGGTGATGAATTTGCAAGTATTGGAGTTTGAATTTCTGCAAATCCCATTTCATCCATCTTGTCTCTTATAGCTTTCATTATTTTAGAACGTAGCAATATGCTGTTATGTATTTTGTTATTACGTAAGTCTAAAAATCTATATTCTAGTCTTAAATCTTCTCTTACAGCTTCAATATCAGCTTTCTCTGAATTTATTTCAAAAGGCAATGTTGATTCACATTCACCTAATAAAACAACTTTCTTTGCATCTATTTCAATTTCTCCAGTAGGAATCTTTGCATTTTTGTTAGATCTTTCAACAACTGTTCCTTCCACAGAAATAACGCATTCTGTGCATAAATTAGCTATTTGTGCCTTTAATTCTTCACTAGATACAACAATTTGAGTAATTCCATATTGGTCTCTTAAATCTATAAAAGTCATTCCTCCAAGATTTCTAATTCTTTGAATCCATCCTGCAAGTTTAACTTCTTGTCCAACATTTTGAATGTTTAACTCACCACAATTTTGTGTTCTATATACGTTTGTCATTTACATTACATCCTTTTCATTAAAATTTATTTTATCCGTGCCATAATTTTACAACATTTTTCAGTAAAAGTCTATACTTACGATGTTGTAAATTAAAATAATTTGTAGAAAAAAGTAGTACAATTCTTATTGCACTACTTAAAATTTATTTTTTCATATATATTGAAAAAGTTTCATCATCAAAAACTTTCTCATAATTCTCGTCTGCACTTATATATGTATTTATTATTTCTTTATCTTCAACAATAGCATAGTCAATTTCATACTTTGCAAAAGTATCATTATAATTAACATTTCCTCTTGATGTTTCAAGCCAATCTTTCAATATTGTTACATTATTGAACTCTTCTGTAAATATTTCTGACCTAGAGTCCACAAAGGCTGGTATTCCTGAAAGTTCTAAATAACTTCCATAATTAAAGCTATTATATATTTTTAAATTTTTATAATCTAAATTTTCTTTAATAAAGTTTACAGCTTCAACAGGGTATTTCTTCTCATTTACATATTTTTCTCTTATTCTAGTAACCATATTGCTCGAAAGACCAATCACAATTACTATTGTTGTACAGCCTAGTACCCAATTTTTAGAGAAAAAATTATTTACTTTTTCTAATATATTTTCTGTGTCATAGGTCTCGAAGAAATTTGTTATTAGTCTTACAACCGGAATTGTTCCAATTAAATATAAAAATGCTTGATTTCTCCTTGCCAAAATTGCCATAAAATATAATCCAAAGAACAATAAAATGTCACTTAATTTCATTTTTGATTTTGTTGCAAGCATTAATATATCAATAACTATAAGTCCTAATATCATTCCAATAGATGATATTATATCAGTCTGTTGCAACTCTGAAATAAATGTAGAAGATATGCCCCCAATAACTTTAAACATGTATGTATATGTGTATATTCCAATTGGAGAAATAAAACTTCCTAATACAAGACATAAAATTACTATAATCAACATTTTTATACTTATTGGCTCTAATATAATTTTTGATTTTTCTAGATTTTTATTTTTCATTATTTTGTGCATTATTGCTTCTGCTAAGTATGGTAACACAAGTATAATCGTCATGTACCAAACAGAAGCATGGAAATTTACAATTAATGCTGACATAACAAAAAATATAATATAATATCTTTTTTGTTTTGTACTAATCAATTTTTCAATGAAATATATTTCTAACAGTAACAGTAAATATGAGATTATTTGGCCACGTGCAGTAAACGACCAATTTGATGTCATTAATAACATTGAAATTACTGTTGCAATAAACGAAAGAACAATATTATTCTTTTGCTTCAATAATATATTAAACAAAGAAAGTGCTGTCAAACTTGCAATTATAACTACAAACGCATAGATACCTGCAAAGCCAAAAGTGTTGTAAATAAATGCAATTGCCACATCAAAGGCCCATCTCAATTTATAAAACCCTAAATTCTCATGCCATGTAAGGTGATCTACATTATCGTATCCTTCTTGCAATATATGTTCACCTGTTGCAATAGTAAAAAATGTATCATTTTGCATTTCTTTTGTAACAGTCATCAAAATTATTACAATTAATAACATACTAAACACTATATACAATTTTTTATTTTTCATAATCTGTCCTCTCTTCGCCCAAAAAAGGGCGTCCCTATTGGGCGAATTTCTTATATTCTATCTTAAAACAACTTATTTTTCAATGTTTATTCATAATTTTCACATTCGATTACTTTTTTTCCTTGATTTTTTTGCTATTTGCGCGTATAATTTCCTTATATTAATTTAGAGATGGGAGTGTTTCTTATGAAGAAAGTAACAATTAAAGATTTATATCGTAACACAGAAAATTACATTGACAAAACTGTTGAAGTTGCTGGCTGGGTTAGAACAGTTAGAGATTCAAAAGCTTTTGGATTTATAGAATTAAATGATGGTTCTTTTTTCAATAATTTGCAAATAGTTTTTAACGACAAATTAGCAAATTTTGAAGAAGTTCGTAAATTAACAATCAGTTCATCTATTATAGTAAATGGAAAAGTTGTAAAAACAGAGAATGCAAAGCAACCATTCGAAATTCATGCAGATAGTGTAGAAATATTCAATCTAGCAGACGCAGATTATCCATTACAAAAGAAAAGACATTCTTTTGAATATTTAAGAACTGTTGCACATTTGCGTCCAAGAACAAATACTTTTAATGCAGTATTTAGAATTAGAAGTGTCGCAGCATTTGCAATACATGAGTATTTTCAAAATAATGGATATGTATATGTTAATACTCCTATAATAACATGTGCCGACTGTGAAGGTTCAGCAGAAATGTTTAAGCTTACTACATTAGATTTGGACAAGCCTCTTCCTCAAAAAGATGGAAAAACAGACTTTAGCGAAGACTTATTTGGTAAAAAAGCTTACATTACAGGTTCTGGACAGCTTCATGGTGAGACATTTGCAGAAGCATACGGAAAAATTTACACATTTGGTCCAACATTAAGAAGCGAAAATTCAAACACAAAAACACACGCCAACGAATTCTGGATGATTGAGCCAGAAATTGCATTCTGCGATTTGGATCAATTAATGGACATAGAAGAAGATTGCTTAAAATTCGTAGTTTCTAGAGTTTTGGAGAAGTGTCCAGAAGAAATGGAATTCTGTAATAATTTTATCGAAAAAGGATTAATCGATAAGCTACACAAATTAGTTAATTCAAAATTTGTCAGAATTGACCACAAAGAAGCTATCGATATTTTAAAGAAAGCAGACAAAGAATGGGAATTTAAACCTGAATATGGCGAAGATTTAGCAAAAGAACATGAGAAATATTTAACAGAGTATTTCAATGGACCAGTATTTGTAAAGAATTGGCCAAAAGACATAAAATCATATTACATGAAACTTAACCCAGATGGAGAAACTGTTGCAGGTGTTGACCTAGAAGTTCCAGGAGCAGGAGAAATTATGGGTGGTTCTCAAAGAGAGGAAAATTACGAAAAACTAGTAGCTCGTATGAAAGAAATGGGTATTGCAACAGAGCCATTATACTGGTATCTAGACTTACGTAGATACGGCTCAGTAATTCACTCTGGTTTCGGATTAGGATTTGAAAGACTTCTTATGTACATTACAGGAATCGAAAACATAAGAGATGTAATACCTTATCCAAGAACACCAAATAACTGTGATTTCTAATACGTTAAAAGAAGCATTTATATAGTGCTTCTTTTTGTTTGCACTGTTTAAATCTTTCAAAAAATAAATTAGACTTTTAAAGAGCATTCAAGTAAAATTGAATGCCCTTTGTTTTATTTATTAATTTTTTGTCTTACATATTCGTACAACATAATCCCAGTTGCAACAGATGCATTTAAACTTTCCGTCTTGCCTAGCATGGGTATTTTTACTCTGTTATCAGCTATTGCCTGTACTTCTTTTGAGACACCATTTGCCTCATTTCCAATTACAATTACTTTTTTATTGTATTCTATATCATAAACACTATCGTTTGTATCTAGCGAAGTTACAACAACTTTGAATTTATTTTTCTTTATTTCTTTAAGGGTCGCAACCAAATCATCAGTTTCTATTACTTTTACCCTTAATATTGCTCCCATGGTTGACCTTACAACTTTTGGATTATAACTATCTGCAGTTGTTTTTGTAACTATTATCTGTTTTAAATTTACACTATCTGCTGTTCTTAAAATAGTTCCTAAATTTCCTGGGTCTTGTATTCCATCTAGTGCAAGGATTATGTCTTGATCATATTGTATTTTTTCTGTTTTACTAGGCTTTTCTAAAACAGCAAGAATTCCCTGTGGAGCAACAACATCAGTCAAAAAGTTAAATACTTTTGCATTTACATATATGCAATCATATTTTGCAATTTCATATAAAAGTTTCTGTTCTATATCTCCGGTTTTTAAGCACTCTTCGCAAACAACAATTTTATCTATTTTAGCATTTGCTACAATAGCCTCTTCAATCATCTTCACACCTTCAATTATATACAACCCAGCTTCATCTCTGTACTTTTTATCTTTTAACTTTTTAATATTTTTTACAGTTTCATTATCTTTACTAGTAATAATTTGCATGAGCTCTCCTTCCAGTTATTTTTGTATAGAAACACTAAGTAAAATTAACATTTCTTTGATTATTTCTATAATCTTCTTTTCGTCTTTTTCGTTTGTGTTTAATGTTATGTATGGTTCAATTCCATGTGAGAATCTTATTTTTGGTCCATATTTTGTTACTAATTTGTTTATCATGTCTCCGTTTATTTGGATATTGTCTTTATCTAAGTAAAATACTACATTTTTACCTTTTTGTGATAGTTTAAGCACATTTGCGTTTCTTGCAAGTATTTTTATTCTTGCAATTTCTATTAAATTTTCAACTTCTGTTGGCATCGTTCCATATCTATCTATTATTTCATCTATAACGTCTTCTATATCTTTATTGTTTCTACACAATGCAATATCTTGATAGATTTCAATTTTTTGTGCACTGTCTTCTATGTAGGTTTCTGGAATATAGCTTGATAAATCAATGTCTATTTGTACGTCTTTTTCTTCTTTTACCGGTGTTCCCTGCATCTCTCTTACAACTTCATCTAGCAATTTACAGTAAGTATCATATCCAACTTGCTCCATGTGTCCAGATTGAATTTCTCCAAGCATGCTTCCTGCACCTCTTATTTCCAAATCTCTCATGGCAATTTTAAATCCAGAACCAAATTCGGTAAATTCTTTTATTGCTTTCAATCTCTTGTCTGCAACTTCTGATAATAATTTATCTCTTCTATATGTTACATATGCGTATCCTTGCCTGTCTGAACGACCAACTCTTCCACGTATTTGGTACAATTGAGCAAGTCCAAGTCTGTCTGCATTTTCTACTATTATTGTGTTCGCATTTGGAATATCTATTCCAGATTCCAAAATTGTTGTGCAAACAAGTACATCTGTTTTATGCTCAATGAAGTCCTGCATTATACTTTCAATCTCTGCTCCAGTCATTTTACCATGTGCAAATTCGACTCTCGCCTCTGGAACTAATTTTGAAATTTCGTCTGCTTTTCTTATTATTTTTTCAACATTATTGAACAGATAGAATACTTGACCATTTCTTTCAAGTTCTCTTGTTATTGCTTCTTTAATAACTTCATCATCATACTCTAACACATAAGTTTGAACAGGTTTCCTGTTTTGAGGTGGCTCATAGATTACAGACATATCTCTTACTCCAACAATCGACATATGCAGTGTTCTTGGAATTGGTGTTGCAGTCATTGTAAGTACATCTATGTTTTCTTTTAGCTTTTTTATCTTTTCTTTATCCTTTACACCAAATCTGTGTTCCTCGTCTATAATTAGCAAGCCTAAGTCTTTAAATTCCACATCTTTACTTAAAAGCCTATGTGTTCCAACTACTACATCTACTTCTCCTAGTTTTAGTTTTTTTATTACCTCATCTTGCTCTTTTTTAGTTCTAAATCTGTTTAGCAATTCAACTTTTATTGCAAACTCTTCCATTCTTGTCTTAAACTCTTCATACTGCTGGTTTGCAAGAATTGTTGTTGGAACTAAATATGCAACTTGCTTTTGATCCATTACAGCCTTAAATGCTGCACGGATTGCAACTTCTGTTTTTCCATAACCAACATCTCCACAAAGTAGTCTATCCATTGGTTTATTCGACTCCATATCTTTTTTCACTTCTGCAATACATCTTAATTGGTCATCTGTTTCTTGATATGGAAAACTATCTTCAAACTGTTTCTGCCATGGCGTATCTTTAGAAAACATAAAGCCCTGAGCCTTTTGTCTTCTGGCATACAATTCAATTAAGTCTCTAGCGACTTCTTTTAAATTGTTCTTTACTCTTGCCTTAGTGTTTTCCCACTCTTTGCTTCCAAGCTTATTAAGTTTAGGCTCTCCATCGCCCCCACCAACATATTTTCTAATGTTATCAAGCATATCTGTTGGCACATACAAAACATCATCGTTTTTATACTTAACCTTGATATAATCTTTTGTAATTCCATCTGCTGTTGTAATAGTATTTACACCAATATAAATTCCTATTCCTTGTGTCTTGTGAACAACATAATCTCCAGCTCTTAAATCTGCAAAAACAACCTTTTCTCCCTGTTTGAAAGAATCTGTATGCTTTTTCTTTTTTGGTTCACTAGCAATAAAATCTTCGCCCGTAATTACCATTACATTTGTCTCGTAATTTTCAAAACCAGACGACAGGCTTCCATTTGATATGATTACCGTTTTATTTTTAAAATATTCCTCAATTGAATTTTTATAAATTTTCTCTTGTGAATCTTCTAATTTTTCGAAGTATTTATACTTTATTTCTTCTGGTTCTAATAAAGCCTCAATTTTCTTGCTTCCAGCCTCATTTCCAGCAAGTACAATAACTCTCTTATTTTCATCTAGTGCTTTCTTTATTTCTGTGGTTAAAATGTTCAATTCACTCTTAAAAAAATGCATATCTCTGTATTTAAAATTAAATACATTTGCAGAAAATTTTGTGGTATTTTTATCACTTAATAAGTCTGTTTCGTACAGATATATCAACTGATTTTCCACATTTTCCACATCAAATTTTGCAATATTTTTTATAGAATCTGGAACAATTCTATCTTTTTCTAGCAATGTTTCAATAAGTTGATTATTATCATTAATTATATTTTCTTGTCTTACATTTATTTTCTCAATATCATCTAAGCATATTAAATAATCATCGCTAATGTACTCCATAAAAGACGATTGCTTATCATAAAAATCATTAAAATATTTATCGACTTTGCTTATATAATCTCCATTTCTTATAAGCTCTATGTCTTCTGTTATATTTTTAGCGTTTTCTTCACTCGCATTCTCTTTTTTAGTCTCAATTTGTTTGCAGATTTCATCGATATTTTTCGTTACAATAAGCTCATGAGATGGATAAATTCTAGCTTCTTCAATCATCTTATTAGAACGTTGAGAAGTTATGCTAAAACTTCTAATTGAATCGACTTCGTCTCCCCAGAACTCAATTCTTACACCCTGTGTGTTAGTAGTTCCAATATCTAAAATTCCGCCTCTAACACTAAACTGACCTTTTCCATCAACTATATCTGCCCTTTCATATCCAAGGTGAATCAAGCTTTGCTTTAATTCTTCCAAATTGAAACACTTACCAACCTTAAACTCTAATAATGCTTTATACACTTCTTCTTTCGAAATCATCTTTTGCATCATTGCTTCTATAGTTGTAATTACAATTAGTCTATTTTCGTTCTTTTTAGCAGATTTTTCTTGTTCAAAAATTTTATTTAATGTTTCTATTCTTTCATATGGCAAATCTTTACTCTCTGCCACGTAGTCATATGAAGCTATTTCTCTCTTTGGAAAATATACAACATTGCCAGAAAAATATTTTAAATCTTTATATATTTTTTTAGCCTGCAACTCATTATAAGTTACTATGCAAATGTTTCTATCTGCAAACTCTTTTGTAGCCTCTAATAATTGTATTTTTCCAACGCTAGATAAGCCCGATAATACTATCGGACTTATTTTTTTATTTATATCTGATACATACTCTTTAAACTTTTTCAAGTTTTCAAGCTCTTTAAAACTACTGCTACATTGAAAAATATCATTACTGAGTGCACTTGGCACTCTATTATTTTCCAGTAAA
>OHLO01000085.1_pt1 | contig 56201 bp, 48 predicted proteins | sample 1569131 | NCBI WGS metagenome assembly OHLO01 (sample SAMEA3879551, study PRJEB24766) | human gut metagenome | biome: human-associated habitat; feature: feces | place: USA | collected 1985/1987 | reverse complement strand
TCAGGGATTTTTATCCCTTAATCCCCTATTTTTCGCTTGCACCTTTACTCCCATTGACGGGGCGGTTTGAAGGGGAATGCGGAACATGAACGTGGCCAAGTAACGGCGTTCACCGTTCAGCGCATGGGAAGGCGGCGTTTTCTGAAACAGAAGCCGACGGTAAAAGTAACCAGAGTTCCGATGGTAACGCGCCACGGAAATGCTATTTCCGGAACATATTGTTGCCAGCCGGAGGGCAGAGGGATGAGTTCCGTCAGTAAAGCGATGACAAAGAATCCTGCCGCCATGGCAATGATGTTTCCTGAGTCGCTGCCTCTGGTGCGGGTCAGCATTCCCAACAGGAAAATGCCAAGCAGGGAGCCATAGGTATAGCCGAAAATGCCCAGGGCTATTTGGATGATGCGGACTTCCGGGTGATGCACCACATACCACGCTGTGATGGAACCCACGAGGATGAGCAGCAGGGAGAAAACGGCCGTTCCCCAGCGCACGCACCGGAGCAGCTGCCGTTCCGTGGCTTCCGGTTTGAATATCCCCTGGTACCAGTCCTTGGTGGCGGTAGTCGCCAGGGAGTTTAGAGCCGTGGAGAGGGAGCCCATGGCCGTCGCCAGAAGTCCGGCGATCAGCAGCCCGCGGATGCCGTTGGGAAGTTCATGGATGATGAAGTAGGGAAACACATGCAGCTGCGGCGTGTCTGCAGGGAGGTTTGCCGGGTTGTATTGGTAGAAGACATAGAGAAGAATGCCCGTGAAGAGGAAAATGATGACGATGGGGAAGTCCAGCAAGCCGGATACGATGACTGCACGCGTTCCCGCCTTGCTGTTTTTTGCCGCCAGCATGCGCTGCACCATGTCCTGGTCCGTGCCATGCGTAGCCATGGTGATGAAGGTTGCTCCCAGGAAGGCTGCCCACACCGTGTATTCCTGGCCCAGCACGCGGGCGCCTTGTTGGAGGAAGTCCAGGCCTTCTCCGGTTCCCCAGGAGAAGAATTTCCAATCGTCTCCGCCATTCATGGCGGCGGAGATGGAGCTCCACCCTCCGGGGATATGGGAGAACAGTACCCACAGGGCGGAAAGCATGGAGACTCCCAGAACGACGGCCTGGAGGACGTCCGTCCAGACGACGGCTTTCAATCCTCCGATCGCGGTATAAATTGTCGTGGCGACGGAGATGGCAACCAGGGCGGCAATGTAGAGCAGGACAATCTGGTCGGCGTCTGCCGTGACGCCTGTCAGGAACTGGTAGGCAATGACCAGCAGAATGCCCGCGAAATAGAGCCTGGTTCCGCTGGCGAGCACCCGGCTGATCAGGAAGACCATGGAGGCTGTCCGCCGCGTCAGGAGCCCGAATCTTTTTTCCAGGTATTCATAGATGGAAACAACCTTGTAGTCATAGTAGGGCTTGAGAAAGAGCCTGCCGACGATGATGCGGCCCAGGATGGTGCCGATGCAGAGCTGGGCGTATGTGAAGTTGCGGGTATGGTATCCTTCTCCGGGAGCCCCCAGGAAGGTGGCCGCGCTGATTTCCGCCGCCAGGATAGAGGCCAGAATAGCCCACCAGGGCAGGGAGCGGTTGCCCAGGGCATAGTCTGTCAGGGAGTTTTGCTTTCGTCCCGCATAAATGCCAATGCAGAAGATAGCCAGAAAGTAAATGACGATGACGAAAAGGTCCGTGAGCATGCCTGGAAAGAGAAGGCCTTTTCCGGAATGGAAATTCCGGAAAAGGCCCCGGGCTTAATGAAAGGGTCAGGAGTGGCTCTTGTGCTCCAGCGCGGCTGAAACCAGGCCGGAAAAGAGCGGGTGGGCCCGGTTGGGAGCGGACTGGAATTCCGGATGGTACTGGCAGGCGATGAAGAAGGGATGATCGGGAAGTTCCACGACTTCCACCAGTCCGTGTTCGTCATTGACGGCGCTGATGACCAGCCCCGCGTTTTCCAGTTCGTCGCGGTAGGCCGGGTTGAATTCGTATCGGTGGCGGTGGCGTTCCGTAACGCTGTCCTTGCCGTAAAGCTTGTGCGCCAGCGTTCCGGGCCGGATCAGGGCCTTGTAGGCGCCCAGGCGCATGGTGGCTCCCATGGCCTTGATGCCTTTTTGCTCTTCCTGGAGGCTGATGACGGGGTGGGTGGTTTTCTGGTCGAATTCCGTGGAGTTGGCGTCATCCATGCCGCAGATGTGGCGTGCGTACTCAATGACGGCCACCTGCATGCCCAGGCAAATGCCCAGGAACGGGATTCCTTTGGTGCGCGCGTATTCCACCGTCTGGATTTTCCCTTCAATGCCGCGGTCTCCAAAGCCGCCCGGCACCAGAATGCCGTCCACGGAGCCAATCATGGCCTCCGCGCCCTTTTCCTCAATTTCTTCCGCGTCTATCCGGAGAATTTCCACGCGGGCGTCATTTTCCGCACCGGCGTGAGTGAAGGATTCATAGATGGATTTGTAGGCGTCCTGGAGAGCGATGTATTTACCTACTACGGCAATCCTGATGGAGTGGCTGGGGCTGATGACCCTGCCGACGTAACGCTGCCAGTCCGCCAGATTGGGCGCCGGAACGTCCAGTCCCAGGCGCCTGGTGACAATGCGGTCTATTTTATCCTGGCTGAGATCCAGAGGGCATTCGTAGATGGTGTTTTTGACGTCGCGGAAGGCAATGACGTTTTTGGCTTCCACGTTGCAGAACATGGCGATTTTGCGGCGTTCGTCTTCACTCATGTCGTATTCCGTCCGGCAGATGATCACGTCCGGCTGGATGCCGATTTCCCGGAGCTTGGCGACGGATTGCTGGGTGGGCTTCGTTTTCATTTCCCCGGCGGCCTTGATATAGGGGAGCAGGGTGACGTGAATGAAGCAGACGTTGTCACGGCCCACTTCCAGGGCGAATTGGCGCAGGGCTTCCAGGAAAATGTGGCCTTCCATGTCCCCGACCGTGCCGCCGATTTCCGTGATGATGATGTCCACGTCTGATTTTTCCGTGACTTCATAGAGGCGGTTTTTGATTTCATCCGTGACATGCGGAATGTATTGAACCGTTTTTCCCAGATAGTCTCCCCGGCGTTCCTTCCGCAGCACGCTTTCAAAGACCTGTCCGGAAGTGAGGTTGTTGAGCCGGGAGAGGCTGCAATGGACGAAGCGTTCGTAATGGCCCAGGTCCAGGTCCGTTTCCGCTCCGTCGTTCAAGACGTACACTTCCCCGTGCTGGAACGGGCTCATCGTTCCGGGGTCCACATTCAGGTAGGGGTCGAATTTTTGAAGGGTTACCTTGAGTCCGCAGCGTTCCAGCAGCGTGCCGATGGATGCCGCCGCCAGTCCTTTGCCGAGAGAGGAGACAACACCGCCTGTGACGAAGATATATTTCATGATTTGCTTCCTAGTGTATGTTTAATAAGATTTGTTCCACCTGTTCCGCCTGTTCCGGCGTATCCACGCCCACACTGACGTGGTCCGTCAGGATGACCCGGATTCTGGCCCCGTTTTCCAGTGCGCGCAGTTGTTCCAGGGATTCCGTCTGTTCCAGGGGGGTCGGGGCCCAGCGCACATAGTTTTCAAGGAAGTCGCGGCGGTAGGCGTAAATACCCAGATGGCGCAAAGGCGGCGCTACGCGGGGGTGGCGGGCATAGGGAATGACGGAACGGGAGAAGTACAGGGCGTCTCCGTTACGGGCAAGGGCCACTTTGACAATGTTCGGGTTGTCCAGATCCTCCCGGGTGCTGATGGGGCAGGCGACGGTGGCCATGGAGAGGGCTTCGTCCGAGACCAGGGCTTCCGCCAGCCTGTCAATCAGGGCCGGGGCAATGAGAGGTTCGTCCCCCTGAATATTGACGATATGGGTGGCGGCAGGGAAGGAACGTACCGCTTCCGCCAGGCGGTCACTGCCGCTGGGATGGTCCGGAGAGGTCATGATGGCCCTGGCTCCAAAGGATACGGCGGCGTCAAAAATGCGCTGGTCGTCCGTGGCGATGGCGATGGCGTCCAGGCGGGAACAGCGGCAGACGCGTTCCCATACGTGCTGGACAAGAGGTTTTCCTGCAATGGGATGAAGGGGCTTGCCCGGAAATCTGGAGGAACCCCAGCGTGACGGAATGAGGCCGATGATATGATGGGAAGTATCTGCTGCCATGGGAAAAGGAACCGCCCCGAAAGGTAGCAACTCCCTTTGAATTAGTCCAGCCTCAAGCATAGGGGACGCCTGTTTTTCCCGGGAAGGAACAGTCAGCCGGAAATGGATGCCGTTGCGGCGGCTTGCCGTTTTTCCTGCGTTTTCCGGATCATGAGCGGCATGTATTCCTTGCGGACATGAAGGGATACATAGAGGCCCTCCCTCTTGGCGCAGGAGTAGAGTACTTTGATGATGGCCAGGGATATGATGTCCATCGCAATGGTGATGCTTTCCCCAAAGATCAGGAAAAAGAAGATTGGTTTGGTGAAATAGACGGCGGAAACATACAGGATGCCGAGCTTGTATTGATGGTTGCGGTAAATTCTACTGACGATCCATGCGTAGGTCATGCCAACGACGGACAGGATAAGGTACAGGGAAATCCCTATGTAGCCGAGCGTTTGAATCGTGGAAATGGGGCCGCTGTGCCATTGGCCGTTCCACGCAAAGGCGCTTTGGTCTTTGCTCAGGTTGTAGGCTTCTTCATACACATTGGCTTTCACGATGCTGATATCCCGTGAAAAGCCGTCTCCGAATATTTTGTCCTGAATAAAGTGTTCACGGTCATCCAGAGCCCAGCTCCACATTTCAAAGCGCCAGTTGATGGAGTCTTCGGCGTTTGCCTTGGCTTGCGCGCTGACGTCCAGGAAAGGAACGGCTGAGAGGGTTCTCTGGATGCCGAAAGGCAGAGAATGGAGCATGCCCGCAGAGGAGAGCAGCAAGAGCAATAGCACTCCGAGGACGGGAGCCAGAAGGCAGAAGAACCATCTTCTGTAAATTAGGGATATGGTGAAGAACAGGAACAGAACCTGGGCCATGGCGGAGCGAAATCCGCTTAACAGGATGCCAACGGTTCCAAGAAGAAGTAACGCCCCCCACCAGGGACGCTTGATCATCTGCCACACGGAGTAGTTGATGATGAGCAGCTGCATCACCAAGATAGAAATTCTGAGGAAGGAAGAGTTCCGGGAGTTTTCGGAGAGTGTGCCTGCGGAGCCCGCGCTCGCGGCAAGATCTGCCCCGGCGCTATCCGGAGAAAGGAGGCTCCGGGCGGTTAGGATAAGGGTAAAAACGATGGTCAGGAAAACAGCCCATTGAAGCACTTTGCCCAGTTCATGGCTGGTCGTTTTTAACGAGGACAGGCAGAGATAGGCCAGGAGGGCCTGGAGGAAAAGGATGTATCCCTTACCTCCGTAGTAGTCTTCCAGCACATCCAGCCCCAGAGCGAAAGGGTGGCTCAGGAAGATGTAGCCCACATGCATGAACAGCACGAGGACGACAGCGTCCAGAAGGGGGGCGGAATTCCACGTCAAGCTTGAACGCCTGAGCATGGCGTTCCACAAGTAACAAGGAAGGGTTATTCCGTAAGCAAGGAGGGGAGCGTAATCCCTTAAGGAGGGGATGGGCAGGAAAAGAATGGGTATCAGTATCCACAGATACCACACTTTTCCCTTCATCAGGAATAAGGCGGCCAGGATAAAGGGGGAAACAGCCAGAACTATAGAAAAGGGATCGCCGTCCGCCGACATGATGCCGCCTATGATGGCTAAAAGAATGGCAACGACTGAAACCAGTACAATTTTAAATAAGTTACCATTCATAGGGCTACCCGTTATTCCCGAATAAAAAACAGTAGCGGGAAAGAGAGATGGATGGTGGAGTATAGGGGATTCGAACCCCTGACCTTCTCATTGCGAACGAGACGCTCTACCAACTGAGCTAATACCCCGTGGGAAATACCGGAAAGAATTTAGTTCATCCCGCGTTTGAAAGCAAGCGGAATTCGTCAGGAAAGGCAAATAAGAAGGAAGATGCCGCCTTTCCTTATCTCGTGCGGGTGTTTCATGACTGCCGGAGGCCGTCCGCAGGGAAGATGGCTATTTCCGGGAACGCCCGGCTTTTACGGGAAAGGAGGAACGCCCCGGTCTGGAAGCCGGAGGGCCTGCGGGAATGTTCAGGTGTAAAGGCAGGCGGGCCTGATGTTTCCGATTTTTGCGAAGGCCCGTTTGTCGGAATTGGAGCGTCAGCGGCCCTGCTTGTTTTTAATGCGGTTTCTGAGATGGGCTTCTTCAAAAAGGCCGTCCATGTACAATCCCACGGCTTGAGCTTTTCTGAGGCTCCGGGCTGCATCCCTCAGGGCCGGAAGCGCTTCTTCGTAGGATGGCGTTTTTCCTTTTTTAACAGGGGATGCTTCCACAAGGTGCCACCCCCACCGGGTCAGGCTTTGCCCTTGTGACGTCCTCGCCTCCAACTATGATATCTACAGGCAAAGAGCCTGCCTGCTCATTGAAAGTATTGACTATCCTATAGCGATATTTCGTGGAAACTATGCCGACTTTTACCCCTGCGTTCTGCAAAGTCTGCAAAATTGCGATAGTATCGTCATAAAAATATGTTTTCTTCACCATTACCTCGTCTGCCTTTTTTACATACGCCTTGCGCATATCCTCACGCTGAGGATTGTCGGGCATATCTGTCAGCAGGTCGAAAGCGTCAACAAGGGTCATGCCTATGGTGTTGTAGATAGTCCTGTCGTCCTTTGGCGGATAGCCAAACTCTTTCAAAACGTGCTTAAAGCACTCCAGAATACCCTCGGAAGAGTCTGCAAGAGTAAGGTCAAAATCGAAAACAAAATATCTATATTTGCTCATAATAAACTCCTTTTCAAACAGCAAGGGCAACCCTTTGCGGATTGCCCTGTATTTTATTCAACTGTAACTGATTTTGCAAGATTTCTCGGCTTATCAACGTCATTGCCTCTGAGAACTGAGGTATAGTAAGCGATAAGCTGCAAAGGAACCACTGTCAGCATAGGCATGAGCAGATCGTCTATTGTCGGCAGACCGATCTTATAATCTGCCACCTCATCGTCAACGTTGATATATCCGTGAGTAACAAGGACAACGTATGCTCCTCTTGCCTTGACCTCCTTGACGTTGCTTATGGTCTTGTCAAGAAGCTCTCTTTGTGTTGCAACTGCGATAACAGGCATATTGTTTGTTACCAGTGAGATAGTGCCATGCTTAAGCTCGCCTGCGGCATATGACTCAGAGTGGATATATGATATCTCCTTAAGCTTCAGTGAGCCTTCCATAGAAAGCGCATAGTCAAGACCTCTGCCGATATAAAGAAGATTTTCCTTGTTTACAAGCTGTGAAGCAACATACTGACAATTATCAGGTGTTTTAAGGACAACTTCAAGCATATTAGGAACGTTCTGAAGCTCTGCTGTAAGTCTCATGCACTCCTCTTTTGAGATAGCTCCGTGAGCGTATGCTATAGCAAAACTCAGCAGATAGAATACAGAAAGCTGAACGATATATGCCTTTGTGGAAGCTACAGATATCTCAGGGCCTGCATGGGTGTAAAGCACCATATCAGACTCTCTTGCGATAGACGAGCCTTTTACGTTTACGATAGAAAGTGTTTCAGCACCCCTCTCCTTAGCCATTCTAAGGGCTGCGAGAGTGTCGGCTGTTTCTCCTGACTGTGAAACAAGAATAACAAGATCTCCCTTTGCAATGATGGGATCTCTGTATCTGAACTCAGAAGCCATATCCACTGTAACAGGTACCCTGCCAATCTTTTCAAGCACATACTTGCCCACAAGACCTGCGTGCATAGCAGTACCGCAGGCAACAACGAAGATATTGTTATAGCCCTTGAGTCTGTCATATGTAAGGCCACACTCTTCAAGGTTTGGCATACCGTCAACTATTCTTGGTGTGATAGTTGTTTTTATAGCTGTTGGCTGTTCGTGAATCTCTTTGAGCATAAAGTGAGCATATCCGCCCTTCTCAGCGGCTTCCATATCAAAGTCAGCAACGAGCATCTCTTTCTCAACCGGCATTCCGTGAACGTCAAAGAACTCCACCTTGCCATCGTCAAGGACAGCTATCTCGTTCTCGTCAAGAAGATAGTAATTCTTCGTATATTTCAGTATTGCAGGCACATCAGAAGCTATAAAAGCTTCGTCCTCGCCAACTGCAACGATAAGAGGAGAATCCTTTCTTACTGCATATATTCTTCTTGGAAAATCCTTGAATATGATACCGAGAGCATATGAACCCTCTATCTCAGCAAGAACCTTCTGTATTGTCGCCATAGGGTCGCCCTCATAGTAATAATCAAGAAGCTTTGCAACTGTTTCTGTATCTGTCTGAGATTCAAAGATATATCCCTTTTTCAGCAGAAAATCCTTGATAGTTCTGTAGTTTTCAATGATACCATTATGAACGATAGAAATGTTCGCATTTCCGTGAGGGTGTGAATTTATATCAGACGGCTCGCCGTGTGTAGCCCAGCGTGTATGACCTATACCGCAAGTACCGTTGAGCCAGCCCTCTCTTTTAAGCTTTTCTTCAAGGTCAGCAAGTCTGCCCTTTGTCTTTTTTGTCTTGATAGCATCGTTCTCAAAAACAGCTATTCCTGCTGAGTCATAACCTCTGTATTCAAGCTTTGACAGTGAGTCAAGCAGCACCTTTGTACAATCCTTTTTTCCCACATAGCCTACTATTCCGCACATGTATAAGCAACTCCTTTCATTCTCATTTGTTAAAAATCATTAAATTTCTTATATTTTTCCAAACCATATCCACATAAATATAATATATCATAGCATATTTTGCATGAAAAAGCAATAGCAAATGCAAAAATTAGCGAAAAGTACTGTTAATCTTACAAAAAATATGTTATAATTAGTTTGGTAAAACTAAAACGCTAAAGCTTATCATAATATAATATTTTTACAGGAGGTCAACTATGTCAAAGGTAACAGAACTTAAAGACAAATTTGTTGAGATCTACACGGAAAACATAAAGCGCCCGGGCTCGGAAAAGCTGCTCAATTATCTGCTTTCAGAAAGCAGCGACTTCTTTGTTGCACCTGCTTCTACAAGATACCACGGAGCATACGAGGGTGGCTTGTGCGAACACAGCATACACGTTTATGAGTGCCTGAAAAGCTATCTGGAGCGTGAGCGTGTAAAGGAAGATTACAACATGGAATACTCTGACGAGAGCATTGCTATCGTTTCACTGCTTCACGACATATGCAAGGTAAATCTTTACAGAGTAAGCTACCGCAACGCAAAGAACGAACAGGGCGTGTGGGAGAAAGTCCCATACTATGAATTTCACGAAACACTGCCATATGGTCACGGTGAAAAGTCGGTCTACATAGTAAGCAGCTATATGCGACTGACCCGTGAGGAAGCCATGGCTATACGCTGGCACATGGGCTTTTCAGGAGAAGAAAACAAGAACAGTATCGGTCTTGCCCTTGAAATGTATCCCCTCGCACTGGCGACCCACATTGCAGATATGGAATCCACATTTTATATAGAAGGCGGCAAGGCGTGAGGATACTTATAGACGCTGACGGCTGTCCTGTTACGAATATCGCAGTTTCTATAAGCAAAAGCCATGGGCTTGAATGTATCATAGTTTGCGACAGCTCGCATATTTTCAGTTCTGACTATGCACAGGTGATAACTGTCGACAAGGGTGCAGACAGTGCAGACATGAAGCTTGTGAACATCGCTCTAAAGGGCGATATTGCCGTGACGCAGGATTATGGGCTTGCGGCAATGTGTCTTGCAAGAAACGTCCTTGCTCTGGACCAGAACGGCAGGATTTATGACAACTCCAACATTGATGCACTGCTTCTGTCAAGACATACTGCAAAGAAGATACGCAGAAGCGGTGGCAGGCTCAAAGGTCCGCCAAAGCGCACCAAACAGCAGGACGAGGATTTCAGAGTGGCTCTTACCAAATTAATCGAAGATAATATTAACTTTATGTAAAATATGCACAAAATATATAGAATTTCATAGAAAATTGTGTTACAATCAAACTATAGTTTTATAGAAAAGAGGTTTTCACAATGAACATAGACAAGATTTTGAAGGAACTCACACTTGAAGAAAAAGCTTCATTGTGCTCAGGCTCTGACTTCTGGCACACTGAGGAAATAAAAAGGCTGGATATACCAAGCATAATGGTGTCTGACGGCCCTCACGGACTTAGAAAAATGCGTGATGATACAGACAATCCTAACGAAGCTATCAAGGCAGTATGCTTCCCATGTGCCTGCGCACTTGCCTGCTCTTTTGACAGAAAGCTACTTACAACTCTCGGCAAGGCTCTTGGCGAGGAGTGTCAGGCTGAGGACGTTTCCGTTATACTTGGCCCTGGCTGTAACATAAAGCGTTCACCACTTTGCGGCAGAAACTTTGAATACTTCTCAGAAGACCCTTATCTTGCTTCACAGCTTGCCACAGCACACATAAAGGGCGTTCAGAGCAAGGGCGTAGGAACTTCCCTTAAACACTTTGCCATGAACAATCAGGAAACAAGACGTATGAGCTATTCTGCCAACGTTGATGAGAGAACGTTCCATGAGATATATTTAAGTGCCTTTGAAACACCAGTCAAGGAAGCAAAGCCTTGGACAGTGATGTGTTCATACAACCGCATAAACGGCGAATATTCCTCTCAGAACAAGCTCCTGCTCACTGATATACTCAGAAACGAATGGGGCTATGATGGACTTGTAGTTAGCGATTGGGGCGCAGTTGATGACAGACCTCTTGGCGTTGCCGCAGGTCTTGACCTTGAGATGCCTACCAGCAACGGCAAAAATGACGAGCTTATCATAGAAGCCGTAAACAATGGCTCGCTTTCAATGAAAGACCTTGACAAGGCTGTGAGAAACGTGCTTACGCTTATTCAGAAAGCCGAGGACGGCTATGCCCCTGCAACAAAGTGGGATAAAGAAAAACAGCATGAACTTGCAGGCAAGATAGAGTCCGAATGTGCGGTACTGCTCAAAAATGATGATAAGATACTGCCGCTTGACAAGTCTGCAAAGATAGCTTTCATTGGCGAATTTGCCGACAAGCCACGTTATCAGGGTGGTGGAAGCTCTCACATAAATTCATTTAAGGTAACATCTGCTCTTGAAGCTGTCAAGGGCATGGATAATATCACATACGCACAGGGCTTCGTCACCGACCGTGACGAAACTGTTGACGAGCTTCTCGATGAAGCTGTGGAGCTTGCCAAGAACAGTGATGTTGCCGTTATCTTCGCAGGTCTGCCCGAAAGCTTTGAGTCTGAGGGCTTTGACAGAAAGCATATGAGAATGCCTGATTGTCAGCTCAAGCTTATTGATGAAGTTGCTAAGGTAAATGAAAACGTTGTTATCGTTCTCCACAACGGCTCGGCTGTTGAAATGCCGTTTGCAGATAAGGTGAAGGGCATACTTGAAATGTATCTTGGCGGACAGAACATCGGCACTGCAGAAAAGGCCCTGCTTTTTGGCGAAGCTAACCCTAGCGGAAAGCTTGCGGAAACTTTCCCTGAAAAGCTTTCACATAATCCGTCTTATCTTAATTTCCCGGGAAATATGGACGATGTTGACTATACCGAGGGAATTTTCGTGGGCTACAGATATTATGATGAAAAGGGCATAAAGCCACTGTTCCCATTTGGTCACGGACTTTCATACACAACCTTTGAATACAGCAATCTTACTGTTTCAGAAAACGAGATAAAAGACGACAAGACCCTGACGGTCATGGTGGACGTAACAAACACAGGCGACAGAGATGGTATGGAGATCGTTCAGCTTTACGTTTCCGACAAGGAAAGCTCAGTGCGCAGACCTGTCCGTGAGCTTAAGGGCTTTGAAAAGCTTTTCCTTAAAGCTGGCGAGACCAAAAAGGCTGTGTTCCACCTTGATAAGCGTTCATTTGCATACTACGAGCCTGATATACACGATTGGTTCGTTGAATATGGTGAGTTTATTATCGAGGCAGGCTCTTCTTCAAGAGATATCAGACTTTCGACTTCTGTTTATGTATCTTCCGATACAAAACTCCCAGTGCATTTCACCTTGAACACCACCTGTGGCGAGATAAATTCTATCCCAGAGGGAAGAGCTATGTTCGAGGACATTTTAAGCAAAATAGACTGCGGTTTTGGCGACACGGCTTCCGACGATCTTGGCGCTTCTGCAAAGGAAATGATGGAAGCAATGATAAGAGATATGCCACTGAGAACCCTTGTTACATTTACAAATGTTCCAGATATCACAAGAGCGAAGATGTCAGAAATGGTGGAAAATCTCAACGAAATGCTTGCAGAAAAATAATCAATTATGGACAGCAAGTTAGACAGCAACAAAGACGAAAAATCGAATGTGACAGAAAATGATGCTTCAAAAGTAGAAACAAGCAGAATAAAACTTTTCGTAGGCTTGATCGCAGTTGCGATCGCCATTACTACAGCGATCGCTTCTGCACTTGTTAACAGACCACAGCGTGATGATGTGGTGATACTCACACCGCCTGCTGACAGCTCTCAGGCTGACAAGGTGGACAATTCAGGCAGTGAAAAGGTCATTAGCAAGACTGCAAAGGCACACACCACAAAGAAAACAGTGACATCAAAAGCCGTCACAAGCAGTATTGCTGAAACAAAAGAGGAATACAGATTTCCTGCTGACATAAACAAGGCTGATAAGGAAATGCTTATGGCGGTGAGCGGCATAGGCGAGGTAACAGCCGACAGGATAATAGCATATCGTGACAGAGTTGGTGTTATCAGCAACATGGATATGCTTCTTGAAGTAAACGGCATCGGAGACTCTACACTTGAACTTCTCAAAGGCTATTTTTATGTTGACAGTGCAGACTACCATGATATGCCGCAGGAAACGAAAGTCGCAGAAACTCAGCCTGTTCAGACAGAAATCCCTGCTGATACTGTAACAGAGCCTCCGGCCACAGAGGAGCAAACTGTTACAACGGCTGAAACTACTGAGAAAGTCAGGCAGAAAGTGAACATAAACAAGGCTGACGCTCAGGAGATATCAGACAAGCTGCTAATTGATATGGACAAGGCGAATGCTGTCATAGAACTTCGTGAGCTTATATCCTATTACGAAAGCCCTAACGAGCTTCTTTTGTGCAAGGGCTTTACAGAAAAACTTGTTTCCGAGCTTTGGGATTATATTGAAATATAACTGTATTTTATATATCTGCTACATAAAAAAAGAACTCGCACAATTTAGAGGAACGCCGATAAAGAAGTATTTAAGATTTTAAGATAAGGTTGCGTAACCGCCTTGGTTACGCAACCTTTCTCTTTTTGTCGTACTTCATACTGTCAGCGACCGCAGTCGATACTGCAACATCGAAGCGATAATAAATGTCGATCTGCTGTGTGCGGTGCCCACTGCTCTTATCGGGAGCATGAACAACAATCTTCTCGATCAGTTCGTGCATGATCTCAGGAGTAAGCTCCGTGATACGCTCATACTTCTTCACCACGCTGATGAATGTGGTCACATCGGCGGACTTCTGTTCGGCGGTTTCGATATAGGCAGTAAGCTCTGAAGCGCTATCCCTCAGTTTCTTCTGCTCGTCCTCATATCCTTCTGACATGACAGCAAATCGCTCATCGGAAATTTTCCCTGATACATTGTCCTCATAAAGCCTTGTAAACAGCCTGTCAAGCTCAATGATACGCTTTTCAGCCTGTTTCAGGGCTTTCTTTGCTTTTGTAAGTTCCGAGGACTGCTTCTGAACGGAATTGTCCATAGCCGCCTGCACAAACTCGTCCTCATGCTCTTTAACCCTGACAAGCAGTTTGTTCAGCTCGTTCAACACGATCTCATTCAGTACAACAGTTCTGATGAAGTGTGCGGAACAAGCGTCCTTGTCTGAGGAATATGTGGAACACTTCAAATGCTCCTGATCTGCGGTCAGACTTGTCGCACGGCACAGATACATCTTCTTTCCGCAGTCGGCACAGTAGACCATACCCGAAAATGGATTGACTTCCTCATGTTTGGTGGGACGGCGCTTGTTCTTGCGAAGCTCCTGCACCAAATCAAACTCCTGCTGAGTTACGATAGGCTCATGAGTATTCTCAAAGATGAACCATTCTTCCTGCGGATTTCTCACGGTCTTCTTGTTTTTGTAGGACTTCTTATGTGTTCTGAAATTGACTGTATGCCCGATGTATTCGGGTCGATTAAGAATGTGGCTGATAGTTTTTCCGCTCCAGCGGTGCAGCTTAGCGTTCTTGTGACCGTTATCCCTACCCTTTGACAGAGCGTAGGCTGTAGGAGTCGGGATACCTTCCTGCGTGAGAATGCGGGCAATCTGCACCGGACCGTAGCCCTCAATGCAGAGCTTGAATATCCTTCGGACAACCTCAGCAGCTTCATCGTCAACGAGCCACAAATTTTTGTCAGCTTCGGACTTTTTATAACCGTAAATCGGGAGAGATAAAGGCTTCCCCGACTGCCCCTTAGCCTTAAAAACGGCTCTGATCTTCTTACTCGTATCACGGGCGTACCAGTCATTAAAAATATTTTTGAAAGCCATCAGCTCATTTTCAGACTTTAAGGTATCCACGCCATCATTGATAGCGATATAGCGGACATCATAATCGGGAAATATGATCTCGATGTATTCGCCGGTTTTCAAATAATCACGACCGAGGCGGCTCAAATCCTTAGTGATAACAGTTCCAACCTTTCCGGCTTCTACATCTGCCATCATAGACTTGAAGCCGTCACGCTCAAACGTAGTTCCACTCACACCATCGTCCACATAAAACACGGGGTTTCTGAAACCATTATCCTCTGCGTACTTCTTGAGGATAGCCTTCTGATTGGTGATGCTGTTGCTCTCACCCTGTAACATATCGTCCTGTGAAAGACGACAATATAATGCTGTGATCTTGTCTGTCATATTAACCTTCCTTTCCGACAGATACAGCAAGCTATGTTATCATTATAGCGCGCACCGAAAATAAATACAATGCGCCGATATTCCAAAGTTACACAGCCTGCTTCTCGGGTTCTTGTCCGGATTCACCGAGGAAATCCTCACACTCACGGATTATGAGCCGTTTCAGAATATCCGAAAGGCTTGCCTTTGAAGCAGGGTTAAATACGGTCTTGATCGTATACAGCGTATGTCCGATTTTGTACTCAGACACAGTTTCTGTTGCCGTATTTTCTACGGCAGTATAATCTTTATTATTCATAGCGAACTTTCTCCTTTGCTTGTCTATCTCTACGCATATAGAGTGAGGGCTTCGCTTTCTCTTTCTTACCCTCGTTTTGTTGTTGCTTTATACTTTTATGATAGCTGTGCGGAACGGCATTGCTGCCGTCCCATATCACAGCTTTTTTGTCGGACTATCAGTCCTTGAAAGACTTCTCATCAAAGAAAGAAGTCTGTCCGATAAGTTCGGATTCATCACTGTCCTGAGCTGTATCTGTATCGCTATCGGCAGTGCTCTCCTGTTTCAGCTTTGCAAGCTGTTCAGGGTGCTTAGTGATAAGCTCAAAAAGTCCCTGCTCATCACAGCCGAGTGCGTCCCTGATCTTAGCGAGCTGGATTGCGTTCAGCTTTGCATTGATCTTCTCAATTTCAGCCTTGTCGCTCTCGATACGGTCAAGCACCGCCTGACGCTTGCTCAGGAGCTTTTCTGTCTGCTGTTCATAGGTAAGCATACCGCCACCTCCTTCCGTTTTATTCTCTCCTTGTTTTGTTTGTGTCTGCCGTGGTATCTCCACAATCAAATTATAGCGCGCAATGAAGCCATTTGTCCAGCTGCAATTGCGCACGAACTTTTAGTGAAATTTCCATTTTACCCAGTGTAATTTGTCCGGAAATAATAAAAAGCTGCGGAGCGGAAGTATATCCCGCTTCACAGCTTTTACGAAAATATTTCTGATTTATAGATGATGTTATTCTGGTTGAACTAAAATAATACTGTTAGCTTGCAATCCATCTCGAACAAACAATTCGGGTGTTGTTTCTTCAGGAATACCCTCTAACATTAAAGCAGCTTTGGCTTGATTAAAAGATACTTCTATACTCTTGCCAAATCCTATAGAAGAATAAAACTGAGAGGCAAATACGAGTGCCGCTTCATCGCCTATAGAAGTGTTCATTCCAATGGCTATATCTACATACTTTACGATATTCTCCGCTTGAATAGCTGAAAAGCAAGCATTAAAGAAAATCAGACGCACCTTATCGGAAAGTGTCATAATAGTTTGTGCCATAGCTTCTTTTGTAACTAATTTACATTCTCCGTCAGGATTTTCAAATGCTAACGTACCATCGTCATCTCCATGACCACTAAAATGAATAATATCAGGATTAACTTCATTTATAGCCTGTAGAAGATCAGAAGTTCGTACAGCCCACCTTGATTCAAATTTTATTGTGTCCCTATATTCAGACTTCCTAATCATTTCTTGTATTGCTCGACATTCAGCATCTAACCGTAGCGAAGGAGTATCTACGGGATTTGATGCTAAAAATAATACAGTAATTGTCTTAGGTAATTTCTGTAATTCATCTATTTGATTTTGCAAATTAGAATGTATGTCAGCATGACGTTGAATTGTTTTATTTAACTCTAAAATCTGATGTTGTGTTTTTTTCTGCATTACGGCTTCCGCTTTAATCCGTTGATCATGAATCTTCTTTTCTTCACGTTCAATTTTCTTTTGTTCATCAGCTATTTCCTTCTCAAGCTTTGCAATCTGTTTTTCAAGAACGGCAATTTTCTTCTCAGACGTTGTGATGTCTTTTTCAGCCCTGGTTATATCATTGGTTTTAGATTTAATGGTAGCTGAACTTTTTGTTTTTCTTATAGCATCGCTGGCACGTTCAATTTTAGTTCTTGCTGCAGCTATTTTTTCATTTTCCTTAGCTTTCTCTGAAAACAGTTTGGAAATCTGCTCTCTTTTCTTTGCAACATTTGTTCTATAAGTATCAATAAGAGCCATATAGTCCTCCGAAATATTATCTTCCTCCAAAATGCGAAACGTTTATAAGTAAGAACATACCTTTTCTTACATATTAAGTATACCACATAATCATTGAAAAAGCAACTAAGTTGATTTTAAATATGCAACAGTTCTATACACAATATAAACATAAATTCGCTGTTGATTTTAAGCAATGAGAAGAACTGTTATAAACATACTGAAAATTCTCAGAAGAAACATTAACATAACCGTAAATTCTTCGGTAGATATATAAAGATACATTTTCATCAGACTGCCGCACAACTTGCGCAATAATTGCGCCGAGGTATTTTACAATATAATCGTCGGCAGGAGCGACGAAAAAAAATAGAGTCGCTATCGCTCCGAATTCTCGCTATAACAGCGAGAAAACAACCTCCGCAGGTGGATTATATGAGTGTCGATGAAATCGGCACTCTCAGTTCGCAAGCACGGTATTTTGTGCCGCGTTTCGGAAAACGGGCAACAAAACACGATGCTTGTCAGGGGAAAAGTTCCCCTAAGACCCCTTAATAAAAAAGACCGCTGATGCGGTCGAGAACGAAAGGAAGTTTTTATGACAAAAGCAGAGATGAATTTCAAACGAGATTACGGTCACAAGGACAGCGAAGAACTTGCTCTCAACTATACCCGTGACAGTATTAAAGAAGAGCTTGACGGAGTGCTTGAAAAGGTCACTCTCGATAACCTCACAGCAGACGAACAGGAATATATCGACGGACGGGATCAATGCCGTAATCATACACTGAATATCCGCTTCAACGATACCGAATGGGAGCATATCTGCAAGCAGGTGGAGCTTCTCCATTTGAAGAAATCAAGCTATGTCCGTGAGTGTGCAAAGGCGCATTATGTTCTGATGATGGATCAGGGTGATATGAACGGTATTATCGGTGCTGTCAGAGCCTTATCCACAAATGTGAATCAGATAGCCCGACGTGCCAATAAAACTGGACGGGTTTATGAGGAAGATATAACTACTACGAAAGAGAGTGTGAATGCGATTTGGCAGTTACTAAGCTACATTCAATCAGCGACTCAGTGTGCGGAAGCCTTGAATACATCGTGGACGGGAATAAGACCAGAGGTCATTCGCTTGTCGAGTCTTTTATGTGCGAGACAGAACCCGTCCGAGCAGCCGAACAGTTCCGAGCCGTCAGAGAGCGTTTCGGAAGTAGTCGAAGCACCACTAAAGCCCAGCACATAATTCAGTCGTTCGCCCCCAACGAAGTCACCCCCGAAAAGGCAATGGAGATAGCTCAGGAGTTATGCCATAGATTGCTGAAAGAACAGTATCAATATGTTGTTGCGATACACACCGATCACGATCATATCCACGCCCATATCGTTGTAAATAACACGAATTTTATCACGGGCAGAACCTTTGAAACAGAGCATAATCAGGGCAAGAAAAAAGACCGTGCGTGGGCAAAGGTGCGCCGTATCTCGGACGAGCTTTGCAAGGAGAATAATTTGTCTGTTATCGAACACCCCGAAGAAGTCAAGGGTAAGTCGCACTGGGAGTGGGACATGAACAGGCAGGGCTTATCGTGGAAAGCAAAGCTGAAATATGCTATCGACCAAGTTGTAAAGGAGAGCGATGACTTTGCTGATTTTCTACTGAAATGCGCCCAGAACGGCATACTTGTCTACTACAATCCGGAGCATACGATAGACTTGAAATTTATGCTTGCCGAGCAGAAAGAGCGCAATCCGAGGGCGAAATTTACAAGAGCAAAAACTCTTGGGTGGTTTTACGAAACGGAGCAGATAAAGAGCCGTATCGTTCACTACAAGAAAGCTATGGAATACAAGCCGAAAGCAAGGATCGTCCGTGTGCCTGTGCAGGTGGAGGAAAACAAGTTTATCCGTGACAGCATCGACCGCACCAACATGAAGCTGACAAGCAAGGCAATGAATATTCTCACCAAGTACGGCGTGACTGCCGAGGAAGCAAAAGCCGAGAGCATAGCCGCATTCAGTGAGAGGGTGGCGCTTGTGCAGGAGCTTAACGCTATTTCGGACGAGATCAAGGAGCTTGAAGAACGTCCCGAAACGCTTAGAAAATTCTGGGCTTTCAAGCCATATTATGATGAGTACAAGTCCCTCAGCGGACGGAAACAGGAGAAGTATAAAAAAGCTCACGGCGGTACTTTATCGGATTATCATGAGCTGAAAAAGAAACTGTTGGAATGGTATCCAAGCGGTCATGTGCCGAGTGCCGAAAAGTTGAATAAGCATATTGCCGAGCTGAGAACACAATCGGTTCAGAAAAATGCACGATATAAGGCTGTTAAGCTGAAAGCGGACGAGCTGTCGCAGGCGGCGAATGAGATCGAGCAGTATCTACGTCAGGAGCAGAGTCGAGATCAGCAGAAAAAACGAAGGCAGAATGTACTTGAATGATACAGCGCATTGCACCGAGGATTTTCCTCTTTTTGCTGCGCTATGCACAAGAATTATTACAATAATTCCGATATGCTGGACTCTGAAATCATTGTAGGCTATAATATGGTTACTATGAAATTGGAGGTGCAGTATATGTTAGCAATACCCGAATTGGCTATGCCGAGATCACGCAAGGTCACGACTGTCTGCAACGGCAGGCGTGAGGTATGGACGGACTACGAAGAAGCGAAAGCCTATTTTCTTGATCTTATGATGTCCACAGAGAGCGAGGAGCATGAACGTGTAGAGTGCGTTTATATTCAACTCCTGCACGGACTTGATGAATGTAGTGACGAAGATGAATAAGCAAGAGAGCGAGTTGTCATTATGGTAGCTCGCTCTTAGTATTTCAAAAACTCGCCAAAGTGGAACTAATTAGTCCCATATTCTGTTGACTTTTGAAGTCGTGTTATGTTATTATAGAAACATCACCGAAAGCCACATTTCACAAAAAATCAAGGAGGTACTGGCATGAATAACGAGCAGCAGGCAAAGAACCTTGTTGTCAGCAAAGAACAAGACTTTTCTGATAGGACAAAAGTTACAAAACAATCTTTTTCTCTTTTCTTTGACCGTATGTTGAAGAAACTTAACGAACACACCGGTCAAGCTATATCTAAAAAGGACATTGCCGATATGCTTGATATAGATTACGAATTGTTCAGACACTACGTTAATAAAAGTAAAGTACTGAAAAAAAGGGATTGTATTATTGCCATATGCGCTATGTTACAAGCGGATACTTCGGATACAAATGATGGCTTATACTATTATGATATGGAAGAATTAAATGACTATGATCCGAGAGATGAAATGCTAATGGACATACTCGATGAACAAACCCAATGCTTCCTGACCATAGACGAAATAAACCAGAAATTAAGCGGAAAATTCTTTCCTGAACTGGATATTATTGATCATCGCAAAAAGAAAGATATTATAAAGCCTGAATATCCTTTCAGGGTTATTAAGACGAGCGTTGAATGCAGAACTGATGAGCTTATATACGGCGATCCTTATGATTCTCTTGATACTGCATATAAAAGGTTATGCAGAATATATGCGTTCATGTGGCTTGACGATAATGGCAGAAAAGGATATGAATTATGTGCAGAGCCTGATGGCTTCTTGTCATGTACTGAATATCCTATGAGGGGTGAGTGGTATCATAAATACGACAGTCCTGAAAATTCAGGTATATTTAAAAACTGTTTTATAGAGCTGCAACGGAGGGCAATGGCAGAGAAAAAAAGAATTGCAGAACCGCTGAATGATACCCGTAACTATCATGAGCGTATTTCAGCCAAAGTAATAAAAAACGAACTTCATGTATTCTATGAAACTTACAACTACACTGTTCCTGAACTGGGTGAATACTATCTCATGGACTATGTTAATGGTGAGTATACACTCTATGTGTCACACAAAAGCCGATTTATGAGGTATTATCTTTCCGAACAAGAATATCTCGACCTGTTTGGAAAAATATCCGACAAATATGATGAACATTATTCTTCTATAGAACAAATTGAAAACGCAATTGCTTCGGTAAGTACGGACAGAAAGGAGATAATACGACTTCGAATCAGGGCTTACCGAAATGCGCAGGATAAGATCAATTCTCTTATAGATAAGCTAATATCAGGGCAGGCGCATATTCGTAATCTTAAAGAAATATATGATAATGAACTCGATGTGCTGTCATATTATAAGGTCGAAGAAGCTTTCCAATGCAGTTACGATCCTGAATATGGAGAAATCGACGGTACCGGTTTAGATAAAGTATCATTCTCGCTTCCCGGTGATATGCAGGTAGAACTGTCTGTTGATGATCTCTGTGCAGGATTTACGATTGGATTAAGTACCATAGAGGAAGTAGGTACTTTTCTAATGACTCACAAAACGTTTGATTTAGCAGAGTCGTTAACCACGGGACTTGTTAGTCCCAAATCTGATTGACGTTCTCTGTTAGAAATGATATAATAAGCTCACAACATGAAGGGAGTGATAGAAATGCTGAACTATCCACAAAGAAAACCTATCGAGATCACGCATCACGCTATGCAGCGGCTCGAAGAACGAGTCAAGAACTATGACGGCTTTAAAAGCTGGCAGCATATGGTCAAAACGGCACGGTATGAAGGAAGGAGTGAAGAAAACATGACCAATGCCGAGTACGAGTGGTACATAACGCATATCACTCACCTTTATAGTTCATCGCAAGTCAGGATAATGAACGGGTTCGCTTTTCTCTTTATGGGTAACAAGGGACACGCTCGAACACTGGTAACAGTTATTGCTGTTGCTTAAATCTAAAGGAGGAGTCATTATGAACGAACAGAATAAGACTGAAACTACCTGGTGGGAACGTAATAAGAAAAAGGTTCTCATCATCGGCGGAGTTGTAGTTGCCGTTGGTGTAGGCGTTCTTGTTTTTAAGAACAAGGACGCACTTATAGCACTTGTTAAAGGAGGCAAGAAACTTGCAAGTAAAGTTCCTCCTATTGCTGATACGACTATCATCGAGACAACCACCGAAGTGATCACTACTGTTGAGACGGAAACAATTACCGTCAGCAAAACGCTAAACAATGGTGTTCCATTTGGAGTTGAAGGATTTATACGTAACCTTCCTGATGGTTGGCACCCATCCGCCGAGAAGATCGCGCAGGCAGCTGCTCTTGGCATAAAACTTGGAGAACACCAAACACTCGTAGATCCCTATATGAAAAATGTAGCCTGAGCATATTCAGACTTCTATAACAATATCAAAGTCGTGTCCAGCGCAGTTCGTTGGACACGACTTTATGTTTTTATAAACAAGAGAGCTTTCACACAATCAGCGCATAAGTAGCGCAATACCGGCGCGCATACTACATGACCTCAGCGCAGTAACCGTATATAATAAAAACAGCCGATTTCTCAAAATAGATACTTTTACGAAATCCGCATATTTTTACAGATGTTTGCGTTGAAAGACATAATATCCCATAATGATATTATACAGGATTTTTCGGGATTTTTCAAGTATCAGGCTGAAAATCAGCGGTTTGTATACAACAAGGGCAATGCAGATGTGCAGATTGCTATTCTGAGAGCGTTGGAGGGCTACTGAATGGAGAAAACAGGTATAACTATTACAAAGCGTAAAGACGGGCGGTATGTCGGGAAGTTCATCGCTGAATACGCCGATAACGGCAAAGCACAATATCATTATGTTTATGGCAAGACCTACGAAGAAGCCGAGAGCAAGGTGCTTATAGGACGTGAGATAGCCACACGCTATCTTTCGGGCAGATATATCACTGTCAGCAAGGTGTATCGGGAATGGCTGAATGCTGTGGTAAACCGTGTCAAGGAATCTACGCTTGCCAACTACCAGAATAAGTTTGAAAAGCACATTCTGCCCGAATTCTGGGATATTCCGTGTGCAGATCTGACCGCAGGCAGGATCAATGCCTTTATAAACAAAAAGCTCGCAGACGGCTTATCTGCAAGCTATGTGAGGGATATATTTACTGTTTTCAAAACGATGCTGAAATATGCACAGGAGGAATATGGGTTCAGGCTTTCCCTGAAAAATGTCGTTCTTCCTAAAGCCGAAAGAAATCAGGTCGAGAAGATCAGCGATACAGAGCAGAAAAAGCTCGTTTCTTATCTGAAAGCCAATATGTCGCTGACTGCTTTTGGTATCCTGCTGTTGCTTTTTATGGGTTTGCGTATCGGTGAGCTTTGCGGTCTGAAATGGGAAGATGTCGATTTTCAGCACAAGGTACTGCGTATCCGCAGGACTGTTCAGCGTATCACTTTCGCCAACGGTAACAGGAAGACAAAGATCGTGATCTCCGCTCCAAAGTCGGCAACATCGTTCAGAGAGATTGCTATCCCCGATATGCTCATGAAGTATTTTGAAATGTTCTGTGATGAAGCCGATCATTTCATCTTATCGGGTACGGACAAGCCTGTCGAACCTCGCACAATGCAGTACCGCTACAAGAAGATACTGCAATCGGCGGAGGTAGAAGGCCACAATTATCACAAACTCCGCCACACTTTTGCGACCAATTCCGCAGAGAAGGGATTCAACGTCAAAGCCCTGTCCGCCGTCCTCGGTCATAGCAGCGTAACCCTGACACTCAACCGATATATCCACCCTGACCGCACCTATGAACGCAGGCTGATGAATATGTGTATGCAGTTGTAAATTGGTGTCAGAACAGCATCTTGAAAATTGAATAGTGACGGTTTTACGCTGTTTTGTGAGCTATATCCTGAATGTATCTATTTCAAGAAAAAACTATCTTCTCCCCAGATACTTTACATAGTATAACACCGCATTTATCAGGTATGCAGGCAGAATGAACGGTTATCCCTGAATTATGCAATAGTTAGGGGGATTGCAATGGCACACGATACTTTATATATAGTTGACAACAGCAGCGAAAAGGCTTCTGTAAAAAATTATCTTTCCGAATGGTGTTCTATTTCCAAGCAAATGGATATTGCAACAGGTTACTTTGAAATCGGTGGTCTGCTCACTTTAGGGGAAGATTGGCAGAAACTCGACAAGATACGCATTATTCTCGGCAATGAAGTTACAAAACGCACAAAAGATGTCATAGAAGAAGTAGCACAGACTATGATCGAGCGTTTCCGTACCAGTATGGAGCGTGAACAGGAAAAGAATGAGTTCCTGATAGGTGTTCCGGCTATTATAAAGGCTATGAAGTCCGGCAAGATCGAGTGTCGTGTATATGACAGCAATAAATTTCACGCTAAGGCATATATCACCTATTTCCGTGATGAATACAGAGATCAGTTCATTTCTGCTATGAATGTTCCATCGGGGTATGCCCTGGTCGGTTCAAGCAACTTTACTAAGGCAGGACTGACACAGAATATCGAGCTGAATGTTCAGTTAAAAGATGAAGTTGAACAGCTTCAGAAGTGGTTTGATGAGCATTGGCAGAACGGCACGGATATTACCGAGGCTGTGTTGAAGGTCATGGAGATGCACTGCCGTGAGTTCAGTCCTTATGATGTTTATCTTCGCTCCATGTATGAGTATTTCAAGAGCCATGAGGAAACAGTATCGGAATGGGAAGAAAACGAATCGGTCGTGTATAAAGGCTTGTCGCAGTATCAGAAAGACGGCTACAATAGCCTGATACAGATAGCCGAGCATTATTCAGGTGCTTTTCTTTGTGATGGTGTAGGTTTGGGCAAGACCTTTGTCGGAATGATGCTGATAGAGCGTTTTGTAAAGAAAGAGCGTAAGAATGTTGTACTGATCGTGCCTGCATCTGCAAGGATGTCCGTATGGGAAGTGACGATAAAAAGGCTTATCCCTGAGATACTGGAGGGCTTCTACCCGTTTAAGATCATCAACCATACTGATCTTCTGCTTGATAGAAATCAAAATCTGATGAATCAGATCGCACAGCAGGCAGAGATCATTATCATAGATGAAGCACATCATTTCCGCAACCGTTCCTCCAACAGATACAGAAAACTGTTTGATATGATGCAGGCAGGCTGTAAAAAGCAGATGTTTATGCTGACAGCCACACCGATCAATAACAGTTTCCTTGATCTACAGCATCTTATCGAGCTTTTTACGCACAGACAGGAAGATTACTTCTCCGCTGCACCTCTTGGCATACACAGCCTTGCAGGACATTTCAAAAAGATGGAGAAACAGCTCGATCAGGTTTCAGGTACAGCTATCAGCGATTCCCTTGATATATCCGGCGATATTATCCGCGCAGACAAACTTGTGACGGAGCTTGTTGTACAGCGCAGTCGTGCTTATGTTAAGCGTAGTCTGCTGACTGAGCAAGGAAATAACGTTTTGTTCTCCGAAAGGAAACCGCCGACAGTTGCGAACTACTCTCTTGAAAAGTCATACGGCAGACTGATAAAGGACTTCAAGGAGTCTTTTGACCGCAAGGACAAGAACGGAAAAACGATAACGATCCTGTCCCTTGCCATTTATTCGCCGTACAGTGATGATTATTTCATCGGGGACAAGTCCAAGATGGACGAGATGGTAACCGGTCGTCAACAGCAGGTAGTAAATCTTATCCGTATTCTGTTGCTGAAACGCTTTGAAAGTTCTATCGAAGCATTCAAGGAGACTTGTATCAAAATATATATCCGTCTGAACAAATTCCTCAACGACTACAAGGATACCGATGCAAGCAGTAAGCGACGTGTTGAGAGAAAACAGGCTGAACAGGAAGATATTCTACGGTACGCCGAGGAATATGCAGCTTTGAATCAGACCTCTATCGAAGATATTGAGGACAGCCTGCCCGATTATGTGTGGAATACGCAGGAAGTCTTTGATGTCAATGATTTCGATATCAATGCTCTGCTTGTTGATACGATGATGGATATGGACACGCTTTCTAAGTTCATCGAAGATATGATGGAATTCAAGCCCGAAAACGATGATAAGATACGGGAATTAAAGCATATCCTGCACGAAGATACACGCATTCAGAACAAGAAAGTCATCATCTTCACGGAATACAAGGCGACAGCGCAGTATATTTATCGTGAGTTGCAAAATGCAGGTTTTACCGATCTTTACGAGATCGACGGACAGACTTCCGGTGACCGCCATGAGATGATACAGCGTTTTGCTCCGTATTATAACGGCTGTTCATCGGCAGAGGTAACGGACGAGATAAAGATACTTATCGCAACAGATGTACTTGCAGAGGGCTTGAACTTGCAGGACGCATCGTGCCTTATAAACTATGAATTGCATTGGAACCCTGTTCGCCTTATGCAAAGAATAGGTCGTATCGACCGCCGCCGTGATGCAGATACCGAAGCCCATCTGCTTGCAGATCACCCCGAACTGAAAGCAGACCGTGATTATGCTTACTATTGGAACTTCCTGCCGCCAAAGGAATTGGAAGATCTTTTGTCACTGTATAAGACCGTATCAAAGAAAACGCTCCGTATTTCCAAGACATTCGGCATTGAGGGAGAAAAGCTCCTAACTCCTGATGACGAATACGAAGCACTGAAAGAATTCAATTCTCATTATGAGGGCAGTACTTCCGCTGAAGAAGAAATTGCCCTTGCATATCAGCAGTTGTTGGCGGATAATCCCGACTATCTTGAACAGGTCAAGGAACTGCCGAGAAAGATGTACAGCGGTAAAATGGCTTCTACCCGTAAGGGATACTTCTTCTGCTATGAACTGCCTACAAAGAGAGCAGACGGCTCATGGTCGGACGGCGATGGTATTTACCGTTGGTATGTGGTTGATCCCGATACCAAGCAGGTCACGGAAGATCTGCATGAGATATGGACTGCCGTTAAGTGTGAGCGTGACGAGAGCAGAGTCTTTAACGCTAATGAGGAGCAGTTCTCCGAGATACGCAAAGTGATAGAGAATTACATCAAGAAGAATTATCTGAAAGCGATACAGGCACCTATGGGAAAAAAAGCCAAGCTGGTCACATGGCTTCAGATGATATAAGGGGTAACAGATATGGATATCAGAAATATAAAGAGCATAGATGATCTTATCAGGTACTTCACCGAGGAACTAAACTGGAACATCAACCTTGATGATTTTGATGAGATCGACGATATTACATACGATTTCGATGCATCGGACATCGGGCTGAAAGAAGAAGCATTTGCTAAGATTTCATCATTACGGCAGTTACAGCCACTCTGCGATGAGCAGAAATGGGGCATCTTCTGCGTAGAATTCGACAGCAACAAGTTTGAAGTGTCGGCACTGCGAAAGATACTGTCAGGACTTATCCCAAAGAGAAGAAATGCCGCTGAACACGCTGTATGGTCGCAGAAAGACCTTCTTTTCCTCTGCTTCTGGGGGACGGATAATAACCGCACCATTGGTATCGCACATTTTGAGGATAAGGATGCAGGACTTCCGCAGATAAAAATGATCTCCTGTGCGCCTGCGGTTGAGGACTTCACACAGATACGCACTTTTGAGGAGCGTATTAGTCATTTATCATGGGTGAAAGATGTTACAGACACACAGGCATGGTATGAACAGTGGTCATCGGCGTTTGTGACAGCATATCATCAGGTCATAAGGGACTCTGCTTCGCTTACTGTCAAGCTGGCGGCAGAGGCTCAGGCTATCCGTGACCGTATACTTGACATATATGCTGTCGAAACGCATGACGGATATGTGCATAAGCTGTTCAAGGATTTCAAGGACAATCTTATCCATGATATGACCAAGCAGCAGTTTGCGGATATGTACGCTCAGACCGTTGTTTACGGCTTATTCTCGGCAAGATGCATGGATAAGACGCAGGATAGCTTCAATGTGAAAGAAGCCATCGCCTGCATTCCGAACACGAACCCTTTCCTGAAAAGGCTCATGGAAGAATGTCTGGGCGAAGGCAGTGAGCGTCACCTGACCTTTGACGAACTGGAAGTTGCGAATGTTGTGGAGATACTCACGCACACGAACACCGACCTCATATTGCAGGATTTCAACCGTCAGACAGGCGGCGGCCGTGAAGACCCTGTTATTCATTTCTATGAGGAATTCCTGACCTCATACGACAAGGCACAGAAGGTGCAGAGGGGCGTTTACTATACACCGCAGCCTGTTGTCAATTTCATTGTCAGGGCGGTTGACAGTATTCTGAAAACGGAGTTCGGGCTTGCGGACGGTCTGGCATCGGAAGAAACAAAAGACGTTATGGTAGAGGTTGAGGGTAAGAAACGTCGTGAGCGCCGTGAAGTGCCTGCGGTTCAGATACTCGATCCCGCAACAGGTACAGGAACATTCCTGCGTCAGACCATTCTGCAAATATATGATAATTTCAGAGCCAAGCACAAGGGTGAGAGCGAGGAGCAGATCAGAAAGGCATGGAACGAGTATGTTCCAAAGCACCTGCTGCCCCGTCTAAACGGTTTTGAGCTGATGATGGCTCCCTATGCCGTAGCTCACATGAAGCTCGCTATGGTGCTGAAAGATACGGGCTATGATTTCGGCGGTGACCACCGTCTGAATGTGTTCCTGACCAATTCGTTAGAAGAAGCAGGCAAGGACGATTTTCAGATGACGCTGTTTGACAACGATCCGCTTGCGTTTGAATCTATTGAAGCGAATCAGGCGAAGAAGAATAATGGCATTAATGTGATTATTGGTAATCCACCCTACTCCGGTGAAAGTGCCAATAAGGGTAAGTGGATCATGGATTTAATGAAGGATTACAAGAAAGAGCCAGGCGGAAGAATAAAATTGCAGGAGCGTAATCCGAAGTGGCTGAATGATGATTATGTTAAGTTTATTCGATATGCACAAACATTTATAGAAAAAAGTAATGCAGGTATTTTAGCATTTATCACACCAAATAAGTATATGGAAAACTCGACGTTTAGGGGAATGCGATGGCTTCTATCTACACTATTTGATAAAATCTATATTGTAAATCTGCACGGTAATTCTAAAGAAGCAGAAAAGAATGATGAAAATGTTTTCGATATTCAGCAGGGCGTAGCTATTTCAATCTTGATAACAACCAATAATCATAGCACATCGAAGTGCGAGGTCAAGTATATTGATATATCGGGTACGAGAGAAGAAAAATATAACTGGCTAAACACAAATGAGTTATCAGTAATAACAAAAAATGTAAGCCTTTCTGAACCGAATTACTTTTTTATGCCTATATTATCGACTGAACCAAGTGTTAATGATACATATTCTAATAACAGCTTTTCAACGAGTGAACTGTTTATTATAAACTCAGCAGGTGTTGTCACTTCTAATGACAAAGTACTAATAGCTAATAATATGCTTGATTTACAATCAAATGTTACTAAGGAATACGGAGTTCCTTTTGACGAAACAATTGTATCGCCAATTGCATATCGAGTGTTTGACAAACGATTGTATTATAATGATACAGCCATTATTGAGCGTTCTCGAACTGAAACAATGAAGCATATGCTGATGAGTAACATAGGATTTGTTACTGTTCGTAAGCAATCACAAAACAAACCAGTCTCTTACTATTTCCTGTCTGAAAATCCTATATCAAATGGATATATTCGTACTGATACCGTAACTATTGATAACTTATCACCGCTTTTCTTATATAAGCAAGATTTTGGTAAAGCTGTTCGTGAGCCAAACTTAAAAGAAGAAATTGTGAAGGCAATTTCAAATTCTTTAAAGCTCCCATTTGCCCCAAACAGCGATGGGGGAAAATCAGATAGTTTTGCTCCGATTGATTTGCTTGATTATATCTATGCTGTACTCTATTCTCCAAATTACCGTGAAAAATACAAGGAATTCCTGAAAATCGACTTTCCCCGTGTACCATACCCGACAGATCAGGAAACCTTCTGGAAACTGGTCGAGATCGGCGGCAAGCTGAGAGAATGTCACCTGATGCAGACCAAATTTGACACCACAGCTTACAGCTTCATCGGTGACGGTACAAACGAGGTCGTCAAACCCGAATACAAGAACGGCAGGGTGTACATCAGCAAGACACAGTATTTCGACAACGTACCGCAGGCACAGTGGGAACAGTACATAGGCGGCTATCAGCCGTTGCAGAAGTGGCTCAAAGACCGCAAGAAGACTGCTCTCTCTGCTGAGGACATCGAGCATTACAAGAAAATTATCGCAGATCTCAGGCTCACCGAGGAGCTTATGGCGGAAATTAATCAGGTTGTGGAGTTCTGATATGACGTAAAAAGGACAGATGCTTCTCTTGTGGAAGTATCTGTCCTTTTGTTGTTATAGCTTGCTGTAAAGGTCTTGCTTATAGTAGCTGTGATAAAACTTCTATATGGGCGCAATCCTTTCGTGCGAGTCTTTTTTGCTTAATAACGCCAATGCAAACGGCGAGCCTTATGAATATCAGATCATTTATCCTTTGTTTTTCTTGACACGCTTACGGCAACGGCACCAAGCAGCAACATTGTCAATGCTGCACCTGCTCCTAAGCCTGTGTTAGGTGACTTATCGCCGTCTTTGTTTACCTTTTGAACTGCTGTCTGTGAACTGTTTTGTAAGCTATCATCTTTTTTACCAGTGCTGTCTGGTGATATATCTGATGAACTTTCAGGTGCTTTTGTACCAAGGACATAGAAAGGTGCATCGTCTGTGACAAATGATATTTCTGCATCAGACTCTTCACATTTAAGACTGCTTACTGTACCATCAGCTTTAACGGAATTTACCTGATCTTTGTCTATGTTTATCGTTACCTTTATTCCATTTGCCGGCAGAATAGAATCTCCGTCAATGTAATAAATATGAAATGCTACGGTGTTTTCAGACTTTTTTTCCATGACGCTGTTTAACCAGTCAAGAGCTTCCTTCTCTGTGACCTGATCCACCACAAGATTTTTATCTTTATCGGCATTCTCGATCTTCACGCTTGTGCCATCTGGAAAATCAATAACAGCATTTCCATCGTCGTCAACAGGCACACTGTTCCATGGAACATCTTCTGTATAGACCGCATAAACATTTCCATTTGCAGTTGTATTATTATCATCAAGCTTTGCCTCGGCCGCATAAGCACCAGAAGGTATGCTTAATGCAAGCACAAGAGCAAGAAATGAAGTCATTTTTTTCATTGGTCTATTTGACCCCCTATCTGTGTATTCAAGGAAGCCGCACCTGCACTATAATAAGTGTGCGGCTCGTAACCCATGATCTTAAGCTTTATCTTTGTACCGACCTCCGGCGTCTTTGAGAGCGTAACATATTTCACATACTCGTTTGGCTTGATAAGACCCGTTTCTCCAAGCATATTTCCCTGTTCGTCAAACACTCTGAGCTTTATCCAGGCATTGTTGCCCTCGATATTTGTAAGATATACTATTGCCTTATCGCCTTCCATAGTGACGTTTCCGCACACCGCAAAATCATAGCTCATATCATCTCTGTTCGGAGAGCTATAGCCTAAATTTTCTGAAACCTCAGGCTTGCCATGCTGTGCTGTGCTTTCAAAAGGCGGTGGAGTAAATTCTGCACTTTTTTTATCATTTGGACGGCACAATGCAAATATCATCACGCCAATGGTAACTGCAAAACAGACCATAAGCACTGATACGATCAGCTTCCCGTCATTTTTTTGCTTATCCATCATAAGCCCCCTGATATGAATACTTTTTTATTACGCTATCGGTACAATCCCAATATCATTGTTTCTTACTACCCTCCATGCTCCATTTGATCCTGTTACATAATAAAGAGTTGTATCAACATGAGTAGAAGCAACCATTGCGTCAGTTACTTACTGAATGTCTTCAGAGATCGTTACTGTGATAGTGCCAAGATCTGTATCGTTTGTTTCTATCCCTGCTCCACTTACACTGAAATGTGTTGAATCTTTAGGTGCAGCGTCAACAGTAGTGCCTTCGGCTGTTTCCAATAAAATAACATCTTCATCAAACATACCGTTAAGTCCTTCGACCTTTGATGCAAAATTCAACTGCGCTTTAATAGCCGAATTTGAATGGTTTGTTACAGTTATCTCCTTAGGCTCATCCCACCAGCATGCAGACTCTGTGGTATAGCTATGTGTTTCAGGATCCCATACCTTATGTCCGCCAAAGTAGGTAAAATTCATTTCCTCCCACTCAACGTCCACAGACATTGTCGTTGACTTGGAATCAATATAGCTTCCTGTAACCTTGATATTTGTTGGTTCGCTGCCGTCATTTTTTTCTGAATTTACCGCATATGCTGTAACCACGCTAGTGCTTGCAAGCACTAATGCGGCAATGATCGCCAATTTGTTTTTCATGATAAATTCCTCCGTTATTTATTTTTCAACAGTGATAGTTATTTTTGCCACCGTATCGACCATTGCTTTTTCACCTGATTGCGGATCATAACTTAAAACTCTGAAATTTGCGTCTGTATAAGTGCCTTCACTAAGTTTGTCCGCCTCGCCCTCAAGCAAAGGAAGCGTTTTAAGCTGATTACCTGGTTTTATAGTACCTGAGCGTGCGATGATCTCACCATTTACCTCGATACAAAGCACGATATCCTGAGTTGAACTGCTTGGATGCTTATAACTAAAATAAGCTGTTTTATCAGAAAGCTTGATATTCACTGTATTTTCGTATTCAAGAGTAATTCCTCCGCCACCCTCAGGCACATCAAGACTTCTGCTGTTGTCCTCCAAAGGTTCAGCATTCTGCTCTGTCTGCTGAGGTGCATAATCAGGTACTAGAGATTTTGTTTCTGGCTTTCTGAAAAACACAGCCCAAATCGTAATGCCTATGCAAAACATCATGCCCATAATAAGTGCAGCTATTATGATCCTTTGTTTTTTTGCTTTGTTCTCATTATTCTCCATCATTTTCCTCCTGCTTGTGCATTAGCCAGACATTCCTGCTGAATAGCATTAATGTTCACAATAATTGTACATTGTTATTAACAAAAAGTCAACAACATTTGCACAAGTGGTAAAAACAATGCACAAGCGGTAGTTCTTTTGATACATATGGCATTCATTTTTTGACAGTTCAACATCTCCATGACCGTTAAAGCACAACAAAAACGATAGCTCTCATAATAACACCGTTACTTTTTTATTAATAGATAATACTTGAAATCTTCGGGATAATATAGTATAATAACTTTATATGTTGTTATCCTGATAGGAAAACTCAGGCAGAAGGAATGGTGATAATATGAAAAAAGGAGTTATCTCTGTGAACTCAAATGCAGAGAAAACTATTATCGCAATGACGATATCCGTTGTTCTTGCCATTATTTTTGACGGCAAAAAGAAAAAGCCTGCAAAGCGCAAAAGCTTTGCTCAGCGTGTTTCAAAGCACTATAAAACTATTGACAATATAATGCTTATGACAGTTGCAAAGGACGTCAAGAAAAAAGAGCAGGAACGTGCGGCTCTTAAAAAGAAAAATTCATACAAGACCAAGCTCCGTGACCTTGAGATACAAGACGCTGAGTTTATTGAACTGTAGGTGATATCATGACGGAATATTTCAAGCGTTACCGCAGTTTTGTTGCAAGCTGTCTTGAGGATAAAGACTGCGACTTTGCAAAGCTCCTTGATTATCACAAAGAACATATCGCTTTTTTTCAGCACGAACGGCTGATACATCTTATCGTGACTGTGCTTTTTGCACTTTGTACTGTCATGACGTTCATTGCCATTGCAGTTTGGCAGGTCATGATACTCATACCCCTTGCCATTGCGTTTCTCGTACTGCTTGTGCCTTATATAAAGCACTACTATTTTCTTGAAAATCAGACTCAGCTTCTTTATAAGGACTATGACAAAATATACAGACGAGTACATAATTTTGGACTTAACAACGAGAAAGGCGTGAAATAATGGAGTACACAAAATACACCAAGGAGCAGTGGAAAGGCAGCGTCATAACCTCTCCCCTGCCACCTACTCTCGTTACCTGCGGCAGTATGGATAAACCCAATGTGTTCACAGTTGCGTGGACAGGTATTCTCTGCACTCAGCCGCCTGTTACCTACATCTCCGTCAGACCTGAGAGATATTCCCACGAGCTTATCACTCAAAGCGGTGAGTTCGTCATAAATCTGCCGACCAGAGAGCTTGTGAAAGCTGTGGATTGGTGCGGTGTGAAAACCGGCAGAAAAGTGGATAAGTTCAAGGAAATGCACCTTACCGCAGAGCCGTCCGCAAAGGTATCGGCACCTTTGCTGGCCCAGTCCCCTGTGAATATCGAGTGCAAAGTAAGAGAGGTCGTGAGCCTTGGAACGCATGATATGTTCATTGCTGACATTGTGGGGCTTGACGTTGCAAAAGAATTGCTTGACGAAAAAGGAAAGCTTTGTCTTGACAAAGCGGGGCTTCTTGCCTACGCTCACGGAGAGTATTACGGTCTTGGCAAAAAGCTTGGCACGTTCGGCTACTCAGTAAGGAAAAAGAAAAACAACAAAAATATCAGAAAAGGAAAATAGAGTTATGAAAAAAATTCTCACAGCCGCAGTTGCGCTGGCTGTATGCTATAGGCTCAGACCTATCAAAGCGTACGCATGGAGCGGCACTACTCACGAGGACATTGTGAAAAAATCACTTGCACTTCTGGAAAAGGAAAAGAAACAAAAGCAGGTGACATTCTATAAGGACTATCACAGCGAGATACTCAAGGGCTGCACACAGCCTGACGAGGAGAACGATATGGACAAAGGTCATGGCAAGCATTATTACTCATGCGTTAATCCAAAGGGCAAGGAACTTCCTGAAACTAACGGCTATTACCGCAACCGCTTTGGTGACCTTGCAGTGAGCGCAAGAACTTGCCTCGAAGAAAACTACACCGCCGCAGTATCTCTTTACAAAAGCGGTGACATAAAAAACGCCATGCGTGTTCTCGGCAGAGCCGCACATTTTATTTCAGACATGGGCTGCACTGTTCACGTTGCAAACATGAAATATCAGGACAAGGCAAACAACGTGCATTACGCTTTTGAGAAACACGTTTCCACCACCTGCACAAGACACACAGCCGACAGCTTCGACAAGCGTCTGCTGAAATACTACGGCAAGGATAACTTTGGCGAGGCTTCAAACAAGCTTGTAAAATACGCAGGCAAGTTCGTTGACACCATTTCTCACCTTGACCCAAGAGCTTTTGATGACGTTGCAAAGAACACTCTGCCGGTCACACAGCAGAATGTCACAGCGCTTCTTCTGAAATTCTATGACGATTGCACCTCTGATGCAGGAAATTACATACTTGACGGCAAGGCTTACACATTCAAAAACGAGATATCGGGACTTATCCTCACTGTTACCCCAAAGGGATTGCAGCTTGAAAAACCTGACAAGGAGCTTGAACAGAAGCTGACGGTCTGTCTTACAGAGGACGGCACATTTGGTTTAAAGATAGGCGACGGCGGATATGTAAACGCTTCATGCAAGGGATATGACTATCTGAAAATAGACGGCAAGCCTGTTCAGTTCAGGGTCACTGCGCTGGGAAAAAGACGTTTCAGAATATCCACTGAGTCCACAGACTATGTAAAGGTGCTTGCAAACTCAAAGGGCGGAAAGCTCTCATTTGCTGACCTTGAGCCTGAAAACTCAGCTCAGATCTGGATACTTAACTAAAGATCACAACACAAAAAAAGGCAGACTCATCGTCTGCCTTTTTTTTACTGCAAATTATGTTTGCGTGTTATTATGAAGTTTGTCAGCAGGAAATATGCCAAAATATATGCGAACTGATACATTGTCATAAACACAAGTCTTAGGTTGAATGCCACTTCTGTATCGGGCAAGCGTGACGTTGGCATAAAGAGCATATTCCACAGAGAAAGGTCGCCTGCCAGATTGCTTATCATCGAGGATAACATATTGCAAGCGAAGATTATGGCGAAACCTACAAGAACTTTATGCTTGAAACAGTTTGAAAGGGAGATAACAAAATATAAGAAAATCTGCAAGCCTGCAAACAGCGTCAGAGTATACAGGCATATCAGAAACGAAGTGAGCGGTTCTTCAGCAAAGCCGTTGCCCAAAGCGTTTATAAAATCTCCAACAGAATCAAGATACTCTGTTGGGTCGATAAGCAACAGCGAAAGCACAAAAACGATCATGCTTGCCGCCGACCATATAACAGAAGAGATGAACTTTGTGAAAATGTGATAATATGGCTTGACAGGTATTGTCAGCATAAGATAGCCCTCGTCAGTGAAAAGGGTCTTGTGAAAGTTGGTCAGCGATATGGTAAAGCCCACAGTGAACAACGCCCCCACGGCAATACCATAGGCAATGCTCACAACAATGAATATCATCAGAAAATTAGGGCTTTTAACGCTCTCACCGTAACGGAGCATAAGAGAAAATATCAATGCAACTATCATATATCCCAACACAAGAGGGAAAAACTTTCTTGCCGAGCGTTTAAGCTCATATTTCAAAAGCTTGCCTAACATCTGTACACCTCCCTGAAAAGCTGATCCACAGACTTGCCAGTTTCGTTATGGATAGCGTCAACAGATTTATGCAGCCTTAGCATACCGTTTTGTATCATCACCACGTCGTCAAGAACAGGTTCGATATCTGCAATAAGGTGGGTGGAAATTACCACAGCCGCCCGCTCGTTGTAATTTGAGATTATGGTGTTGAGGATATAATCTCTCGCCGCAGGATCAACGCCTGCAATTGGCTCATCAAGAAGATAAACGTCAGCCTCACGGCTCATAACAAGACAAAGCTGCACCTTTTCTTTTGTACCCTTTGACATTGTCTTGAACTTTGCCGCAGGGTTTATCCCCAGCCTGTTCATCATATCCTGAGCCTTTGCTACATTGAAATTGCTGTAAAAATCCTGAAAAAACCTAATCATCTCATTTACTTTCATATCGTCAGGTATGAAATTTCTGTCAGGCAGATAGGAAACCACTTTTTTAGTTTCCACGCCAATAGGCATTCCGCATATGAGTATATCCCCTGCCGTAGGTTTTATAAGACCACAGCAAAGCTTGATAAATGTTGTTTTTCCGCTTCCGTTCGGCCCTAGCAGACCGATAATTTTACCCCTCTCCAGCGCAAGGTCAAGATTGCTCAGCGCTGTAAAGCTTCCATACTGCTTTGTAAGCCCATAAGTCTGCAAAACAGTTTCCATGTTGTCCCCTCCTTTGTAGCAAAAAGCAGCAAGACTTTAACACGCCTTGCTGCCGCATTATTATCTTTCTTCACAAATAAGCTTGATCGCAGTTCTTTCCTCACCGTCGATCAAAACGCTTGCAAATGCAGGGATACAAATAAGATCAATGCCCAATGGTGCAAGATAGCCCCTTGCGATTGCTATAGCCTTGATCGCCTGATTGGCTGCGCCTGCGCCCACTGCCTGTACCTCAACTGCACCGCTGTCACGGATAACGCCCGAAACTGCTCCTGCCACCGAATTAGGAACAGACCTTGAAGAAACCTTTAGAATTTCCACTTGAATACCTCCATAAGTAAATTCAAAGAATTTACCCCACTTATTATACACACTATATTATACTACATACATAATAAAATTTCAAGCTTTATTAATACTTTTCGTTATTATCGCTTAATAACACGCTGTATATTTGTTGCTTTTCCCGATTTTTCATCAAATTTTACCACAACTCCGTTTATAAAGCAATCGTTGGTGCTTTCTGAAAACCTCACAGGGGTGCGATATTTGAACTTATTTATGACTATATCACTGTCTACCCCAAGTACGGAAAGCTCAGGGCCTGTCATTCCAACATCGGTGATATAGGCGGTATGTCCGCCTAAGATCACTTCATCAGCCGTCTGAACATGGGTATGAGTGCCAAGCACAGCAGTGCATCGTTTTTGTAGATAAAAGCCCATAGCCTTTTTCTCAGAAGTTGCCTCCGCATGAAAATCAACGATTATATTAGGCGTATCAATGCTTTCAAGAAGCTTGTCAACATAGTTGAAAGGATTTTCCACTGCTTCCATATACATCGTTCCCATAAGATTTACCACGGCTATCTTATAAGGACACATATCGATATAAGTCACACCATGACCCATAACGCCCTCAGGGTAATTGGCAGGTCTTAAAAGTTGCTCGTTTGTGTCATAAAGCTCCTCAGCCTCACGTCGTCTGAAAGAATGATTTCCTGTCGTTACAACGTCAGCCCCCATGTTGAGAAGCTGTCTGTAAGACTGTGGTGTGATACCATTGCCCTGAGCAGAATTTTCACCGTTCACCACGGTCACATCTATATCATATTCACGCTTCAACTTATACATTCTGCTTTCAAGAAAATCGCAGCCGCTTTGTCCCACAACATCTCCGATAAAAAGTAAGTTCATTTGCTATCTCCGTTCTATACTGCATTTTACAGTTACCCTTATTATACACTATCCTTACTGCAAAATCAAGCAGACATCACAAAAAAATCAGACGCTTTTACACGTCTGATCTTTCATATCAATTATCGTCAACTGAAATATCATCAACTATCTCAGGAGTATCCTGGATTTCTGGTGTTTTATCAGGTTCGCCCATGAACTCGCTCTCTGTAAGCTCGCCATTCATAAGCTTCTCAAATGTTGCACCGTCAACCTTTTCATATTTCATAAGATACTTAGCCACAACATGAAGCTTATCCATATGCTCGTTGAGTATCTTTTCAGCGTCAGTAAATGCACTTTCAATAAGAGTTCTTATCTCATTATCGATCTCAGCCGCAACGTTATCGGAATAGCTTGGCGTATTAGTGTAATCCCTGCCAAGAAATACTTCATGATCGCCCTGACCGTATACAACTGGACCAAGATTGTCACTGAAGCCGTAGCGTGTTACCATGTTTCTAGCTGTGGAAGTAGCTCTCTCAAGGTCATTTGAAGCGCCTGTTGAGATGTCGTCAAGGATCAGCTTTTCAGCAACACGTCCGCCAAGAAGAACCACGATATTTTCGTACATCTCGTTCTTGCTAACATAAGATTTATCCTTGACAGGCAGGCTCATTGTGAAACCGCCAGCCTGACCTCTAGGTATGATAGATACCTGATGAACTTTATCTTGTGATTTGCTGTAGTATGTGCAGAGTGCATGACCGCCCTCGTGATAAGCGGTAAGCTTCTTTTCGTCCTCTGTGATGACCTTAGACTTTTTCTCAGGACCTGCCACAACCTTGATAGAAGCTTCCTCAAGCTCATCTTTGGTGATAGCCTTTTTATTCTTTCTTGCCGCAAGGAGCGAAGCCTCGTTCACAAGGTTTTCAAGGTCTGCACCTGTAAAGCCTACAGTTGATTTAGCAATAGTTTCAAGGTCAACGTCAGGAGCGAGCGGCTTGTTTCTTGTGTGAACTTTCAGTATAGCTTCTCTGCCCTTAACGTCAGGATAGCCCACAAGTATCTGTCGGTCAAATCTGCCCGGACGAAGAAGTGCAGGGTCAAGTATATCACGTCTGTTTGTTGCAGCCATAACAATAACAGAATCGTTATCCTCAAAGCCGTCCATTTCAACAAGAAGCTGGTTAAGGGTCTGCTCACGCTCGTCATGACCGCCGCCAAGGCCTGCGCCTCTCTGTCTGCCCACTGCGTCGATCTCGTCTATAAAGATGATAGCAGGAGCGTTTTTCTTAGCCTGCTCAAAAAGATCTCTTACTCTTGAAGCACCGACGCCCACAAACATCTCAACGAAGTCAGAACCTGAGATCGAGAAGAATGGAACTTTTGCTTCGCCTGCAACGGCTCTTGCGAGAAGCGTTTTACCTGTACCCGGAGAGCCGAGGAGCAGAACGCCCTTAGGTATTCTCGCACCGATCTCGGTATACTTCTTATTATCACGAAGAAAATCAACGATCTCCTTAAGTTCTTCCTTTTCCTCGTCTGCACCCGCAACATCTTCAAAGGTAGCTTTCTTGCTGCTTGGCGCCATTTTGGCATTTGTTTTTCCGAAAGATGACATCTTTCCGCCGCCTGCATTCTTCATCATGAACACAAAGAAGAATATCATAACGCCCAGCATAAGCAGCGTCGGTATCAGATTGAGCCAGAAGCTGTTATCCGATATCGGTATAAGATTATACTGCAAAGGATCGTCTGGATTTTCAGTATTATATTTCTTACGATAATTCTCAGCATCCTCACCGCCAAGGACTTCATTTGCAAACAGTGAAACATTTGGAACTGTATAACTATATACCTTATCCTCGCCCTTGAGCTTATACTTAAGCTGTCCAGAGCCAAGGTCAAGCTCAAACTGTGACACGTTTAGGCTGTCAAACTGTTCCATTATCTCCGAATATTTTTTGTCGGAAGATTTTGTGCTCATGCTTGTTAGCATATAGACCAATCCGCAGATTATGGCAACCGATACCAGCAGATAGATCAACAGGGTCTTTCCATTATTATTGTTTTTCAATCGATCACAACCTTTTGTTCTGTATTATATTTGGCTCCTTATTCGGAAACTATACCGATAAAAGGAAGATTTCTATATCTCTCATCATAATCAAGACCACAGCCAACAACGAATCTGTCCTCGATCTCATAGCATTTGAAATCAGGTGTTATGTCTGCAACACGTCTTGACGGCTTATCAAGCATAACAGCTATCTTAACACTTGGCGCACCCATTGACGCAAACTTCTTTTTTAACTCGCAAAGCGTTCTTCCTGTGTCGAGAATATCCTCAACCAATAAAACGTCCCACTCTCTCAGGTCAAGACCCATAAAATCATGATCTCCTGAAATTGAAACATTTCCTGTTGAGCTTGTGCCAACATAACTCTTTGCAGTAATAAAAGCGATCTGCATATCGTTGTCGATACTTCTTACAAGATCAGCAGTAAACACGAACGCTCCCTTAAGAACGCACACAACAAGAAGCTTTTTTCCTTTATACTCTTCAGTTATCTCTGCTCCAAGCTTTTTCACAGACAATGCAAGCTCTTCCTCAGAATAAAGAACCGATATATTGTTCATTAACTAACAACCTCTCTGATTATATATTATCAATGTGACAGAAAAGTGAAAAAATACAAGTTCACACAAAAAAACTTTTCAGCTTAGGGTGATATTCATCTCACTTTATGGTAAAAGCCAATATTTTAACGGTTTCAGAGTCTATCTTCACCCTTTCAGCCGCACCGCTTCCTTCAACGAAAACAACGCCCTGACTATCTTTTAGGATAACGGCACTGCTCCTGTCCTCAAGTCTGAAGGACTTGTTCACCAGCTTTCGCACATCGCTGTCAAAATCTCTGTTCACAAGGCGTATCTTCTCGCCCTCTCTGCGATTTTCGACAACAATCTCACCCTTTATTTTATCATAATCCAGACAACAATTTGCAAACTTTTTATGAACATTTGCGATTTTTCCGTCAAAAGGATATATTTTGAACTCTATCTCCTTATTGCCGAACTGATAAACGCCCTCGTCGCTTACCTTAACGCTCCTGAGAGTGCTGTTTTCAAGCATCTCGCCCTTTGCAAAGCTGAGCACACCTTTTGAGCAGACCGCAAAAACTCCGCCCTTGATGTTCGCCTTGCCAACGTCAAGTATCAGCCTGTCGATATCCTCGATACTGTCATGGCTCACAGTAAGCCCCTCTTTCTCAAGAATGTGCATTATTGCACGTCGGCGTACACTTTCGTGGAGCTGTCTTAGACACAATGCGTCATAACCCTTTGGCAAGACCGCTTTCTCAAAGGCTTCAAGCCCCTGACTTTCAAGATAGTCGCTGTCTGTTCTAAGCCTGTCAGCTGTCATGGAATATGAGCCAAAAAGCGAACTGTTAAGCTCCGCAAGCCTTGGCACAACAAGGTGGCGAATCTTATTTCTGGTATAATCGTCAGTGAGATTTGTGGAATCGGTAACAAAATCCTGTCCTCTCTCTTTGAGAAAGCCCTCTATTTCCTGACGAGTACAGTTTATAAGCGGTCTTATGATATTTCCCCTCACAGGCGGTATTCCGCAAATACCTTTCAGACCTGTACCTCTTGCGAGGTTGAATATGGCAGTTTCAAGGCAATCCGAAAGACTGTGTGCTGTGCATATCTTGTCTGAGCCGATACTGTCGAAAAAGTCATATCTAAGCTTTCTTGCCCCCTCCTCAGTGGATACAGAATGTTCCTTGCAATAACCCACAACATCGGCATGAAACACCTTCAGCTCGACCCCAAGCTTCTCGCAAAGCTTTTCACAAAAATGCTGATCTCTGTCACTTTCCTCCCCACGGAGGTGGTGATTGACATGACAAGCGCATACATCATAGCCCAGCTCATATAAACACAAAAGGAGCGTAACGCTGTCGGCACCTCCTGAGAGGCACACAAGCAAGCGTTCGCTCTTATTTGCCATATTAAATTTCTCTATGGTAGAAGCTACCTTTACAAGAAAATTATTCATCATCTCTCCTGAAATCAAGACCTCTGAACAGGGTATATTCGCCTATCCAACCAAGCTGCACCTTATCTGTCTGTCCGTGACGGTTTTTCGCAACTATACACTCAGCCACCGACTTGTCGCCCTCATCGCTGTAGTAAGCGTCACGATAGAGGAACATAATGATATCAGCGTCCTGCTCGATAGAACCTGATTCTCGCAGGTCTGAAAGGATAGGTCTTTTATCGTCACGCTTCTCTGAGCTACGGGAAAGCTGTGAAAGTGCGATAACAGGCACATTAAGCTCCTTAGCCATAAGCTTCAAGGAACGTGTTATCTCAGACACCGCCTCAACACGGCTGGCGTTTTTATTTGCTGATTGCATGAGTTGTATGTAGTCGATGACCACAAGTCCAAGATTTCTCATTCTTCTGAGCTTTGCTTTCATCTGCGGCACTGTACAGCCTGCACCGTCATCAAAATATATAGGAAGCTGTGACAGCGTATCTGCCGCACCTGCTATCTTCTCCCAATCAGAAGGCTCAAGATTGCCCGACCTAAGCAGGGTATTATTAACAAGCGCCTCTGAAGCGAGCATACGGGACACGAGCTGTTCCTTACCCATTTCGAGAGAGAATATAACAACATCACGCTTTGTCGCTTTGCAGGTATTCACCGCAATATTAAGTGCAAATGCAGATTTTCCCATTGCAGGACGTGCAGCGATAATGATAAGGTCAGTTCTGTTAAGACCTGTTGTGATTGCGTCAAGCTGGCCAAAGCCTGTCTTTGCGCCAAGATGTTCGCCTGCGTCAGGACCTGATATCTCCTGCAAATGCTCGAATGTATCAACGATAACGTCGCTTATTCGTGTAAGGCCCTGAACATCTCTGCCCTGTCTTATCTCAAATATAGACTGCTCGGCAGCGTCAAGCTGCGTCTGAGAATCCTCACCGCCGTCATATGCCTTTTCAAGAATCTGATTAGCAGCATTTATAAGCGACCTTACCCTTGCTTTTTCCTCGATTATCTTGCAATAGCTCTCGATATTATCCGTTGACGGCACCATTTCCATAATACCAAGAAGATAATTCTTAGCCATTGCAGACGTTTCAAAAACACCCATTGTGACGGCTTCATTAATTACCGTGATAAGGTCCTCTTTGCTGCCTGTGGTGAACATTCTCATTATTATGGAGAAAAGCTGCTGGTGCTGTGGACGATAAAAGCTTTCAGGCTTTAGTATCTCAATGACCTTCGGAAGCACCGAAGGATCACGAAGAACTCCTCCCAGAACGGCTTCCTCAGCCTCCTGAGAAAATGGCAGCTCCCTGCCAAGGGTCGCTCCTGTGGTAAGCCCACGGAAATTATCAGCCATGATTACTCCTCAACGACCTTTACTTTAATGCTGCATGATACGCCATGAGTAAGCTTTATCTGTGCAGTATAGTCACCGAAAGCCTTTATCTCGGCTGTAAGATTTATCTTCTTCTTCTCGATAACAACGCCATACTGAGCCTTAAGGCAATCTGAAATAACGTTTGCTGTAACTGCGCCAAAGAGCTTTCCGCCCTGACCTGCCTTAGCCTTTACCAGAACTTCCTTATCCTTTATTTTCTCTGCGATAGCTTTATTGTCGGCTGTTTCAACATCTATCTTGTGCTGAGCGGAAGCCTTTTTGCCTGCAAGGTCATTAAGGTTTTTAGCTGTAGCTTCAAGTGCAAGACCCTTTCCGATAAGAAAATTTCTTGCATATCCGTCTGCAACGTTGATGATATCTCCCTGTTTGCCTGAACCCTTTACATCTTTTAACAAAATAACTTTCATATTATTCACTCTGCCTTTCTTTTTTTATTCCTGCGAATTATTTTCCCAGTATTCGTCAATGGCGTCTGCAAGGCGTTTTCTCGCCTCATTCATTGAACAGTTGAGCTGAGTTGCCGCCATAGTAAGATGACCGCCGCCACCCAAAGACTCCATGACTATCTGCACATTACAAGCACCCATGCTTCGTGCAGAGATATTTATCACACCGTTCGTTTCATAGATAACGAACGAAGCTTTTACACCTGTTATACCAAGCAGCTCGTCTGCCGCCTGTGAAGCCGCTATCCTTATTTCAGAGAAGCTTTCCTCTGTATAAGCCACTGCACACTCTTTATAAAGGTGAGCACTGTTTATAAGCGACGATTTTTGATGATAAGTCTCAATAGAGTTTGCAAAAAGCTTTTTGACAGCTATGGTATCAGCGCCCTTTTTCTTCAAAAATGCTGCCGCTTCAAAAGTACTTACGCCTGTTTTCATAACGAAATTCTTTGTATCCAGCATTATTCCCGCAAGCAGAGCTTCCGCCGCATGGACTGTGATATTGGAATCCTCGCCGAAATACTCGATAAGAGCGGTCACAAGCTCACAGGCTGATGACGCATTCGGCTCTAAGAACGACATTATAGTCGGCTCGATACCGTTCACCATTCTTCTGTGGTGGTCGATAACTACCACATTTTTCGCCCTTGCAAGTATCTCCTTTGACTCCACCAGTGCAGGGTTATGGGTATCAGTTACCACAAGAAGCGTGTTATCGTCAAGTCTTTCAAGACCCTCCTGAGGGGTTATGTAATAATGCTCTGACTCGTTTTCGTTTATGTAATTTATAAGCGTTTTCGACAAATTCTGCTCAGGGTCTACCACAACGTAAGCTTCTTTTACCATGTTTCTGATAGCACAGCAGAAGCCTGTTGCAGAGCCTACGCTGTCAAGATCGCCAAATCGGTGACCCATTATGAGCACCTTATCGTGGTTGCAGATAAGCTCCAGCATAGCCTTTGCCACCATACGGATACGGGTCTTATTGTTCTTGTCAGGTGCAGAAGAAATGCCGCCGAAGAACTTGAACTCACCGTCCTCCTTGACAGCCGCCTGATCTCCGCCACGTCCAAGACACATTTCGAGAGCCTGCTTTGCAAACTTCTCGCTCTCCGCAAGGTTTGCACCATCTCTGCCCACACCTATGGACAATGTAAGGTTAGAACGCTCGCCAACAGCTATTTTTCTTGCCTGCTCGAGTATCTTAAATCTCTGCTCGATTATAGGTGCAAGGTGGCGTTCCTCCATATAAACATAGAACTTGTCGCTTGCTACTTTCTTCGACACCGCAGTAGTATTCTCCAAAAATTCCTCTATGAGCTTTTCTATCTCAACAACAACGTGAGCCTTTTCGCTCTCTCTGATATTTGACATAAGCTCGTCAAAGTTGTCGATAGTTATGATTATTACCGCTTTGTGGGACATTCTGAACTCATATTCAAGCTCCACATAATCGGTAACGTCATTGAAATAGACCATTGAAAGCTCACCGTTCACATCGGTGTGTATAGCCTTCGCCTTATAAAAATGGGCGTTTATGCACACAAGGTCGCCGTCAGAGGAATATATCTTGTCCATATCAATGTTCATAAGCTCAGTGAGGTCAATGCCGTAAGCCTCTTCCTCAGAGTAGACCTGTCTGCCAAAAAGTCTGTTATACCACACAATGACGTTTTCGCTGTCGATTATTATAGCAGGAGCAGGAAAATTCAGGAGAGAATCTCTCTCCGTCTTTGAGATCATCGTGGAAAGCTTTGCCACATACTTACGAGTGTGATTGTGGAAAACCACTTCTTCAAGCACCCACAATACAGCCGCCGCCACAGACACTAGGATAAGCACACTGCCCGACTCTCTGTGAGACGGAGTAGAATGCAGCATAAAAGCGCCTATAAGTGACGAAAGCATGGTAACGCACACTGTTATTCTTATTATGATCTGTAATCCGTTGTTACTTTTCATTTTAAAGCTCCTGCATTTCTATAAACAACCGCACTGTTGTCAGGCGGTCATAATTCCATTATTATCGGCAAAATCATAGGACTTCTCTTTGTCTTTGTGAAGATAAAGTCCGAAAGATTGTCCTTCATTCTGCCCTTTATGGTATTCCAATCCTTCATATTTCTGTCAAGACAATCCTGAAGTGTTTCGGTAAGAAGCTTCTGAGCTTCAGTCATAAGCTCCTCGCTCTCTCTTACATACACAAAGCCTCTTGAAACCACGTCAGGCCCTGCAAGTATATCTCCCGAAGCCCTGTCGATAGTTGCCACGGCAATAATAAGTCCGTCCTGAGCAAGATGTTTTCTGTCACGGAGAACTATTGCGCCAACGTCGCCAACGCCAAGACCGTCCACAAGTACCTTGCCCGCAGGCACTTGTCCTGTTATCTTCATGTCAACGCCGTCTGTTTCGATAACGTTGCCTATATCAGCAATGATTATATTGCTCTCAGGGATTCCCACAGAAAGTGCCGTATCTCTGTGTTTCATAAGATGCTTATACTCACCGTGTACAGGGATAAAGAACTTTGGCTTTGTGATAGAAAGCAACAATTTCTGCTCTTCCTGACAAGCGTGTCCTGAAACGTGTACCTCGTACATTGACTCATATATTACCTCTGCACCCAATCTCATAAGGTCGTTTACTACCTTTGTGACATACTTTTCATTGCCGGGGATAGGATTAGCCGAGATTATGATAAAGTCCATAGGAGTGATAGTAACGTTCCTATGCTCGTTTGCCGACATTCTTGTAAGCGCCGACATAGGCTCACCCTGACTTCCCGTTGTGACGATGACCATTTTTTCAGGTGCATATCTCGATATAGTGTCGATATCCACAAGCACACCGTCAGGCACTTTAAGATAGCCAAGCTCGATGCCCTTTGAGATAACATTCACCATACTTCTGCCCGACACAGCTACCTTTCTGCCGTGTGTGACAGCGTTATTTATTATCTGCTGAACTCTGTGAACGTTTGAAGCGAAAGTGGCAATGATTATCCTCTTGCCCTCAGCCTTGTTGAAAAGCTTCACAAAGCTTTCGCCAACCTTGCGCTCGCTCATGGTATAGCCGGGTCTTTCAGCGTTTGTAGAGTCAGCCATAAGAGCCAAAACGCCCTTGTTTCCAAGCTCTGCAAATCTAGGCAGGTCGATTATACCGCCCTCGATAGGTGTATAGTCTACCTTAAAGTCGCCAGTATGGATAAGCACACCAGCAGGGGTATGGATAGCCATTCCCACAGCATCAGGGATAGAGTGATTTACTCTTATAAACTCCACCGCCATACAGCCAAGCTTAACTGTCTGTCTTGGCGTTACAACGTTGAGTTTTACAGTTCCTAGAAGTCCATGTTCTTTCAGCTTGCCCTCAACAAGACCAAGCGTAAGCCTTGTGCCGTAAACAGGCACGTTGAATTTTTTTAGAAAATACGGCAGACCGCCTATATGATCCTCATGACCATGTGTAAGCACAACGCCCCTGAGCTTTTCCTGATTTTTCTCGACGTATGAGAAATCAGGGATAACGATATCAACGCCAGGCATTTCACTGTCAGGGAATGCCAAACCGCAGTCGATAACGAACATATCGTTTGAACACTCGATAACAGTGAAATTCTTGCCTATCTCGTTAAGACCGCCCAATGGGATTATCTTCACAGGCGTTCTTCTTACAGGCTCTTTCACTCTGTTCGCCGCAGGTCTTGGACGTCTTTGCTGAGTATTCTGCGGTTTTCTCTGTGGAGTTTCATTTCTCGGCTGAAGCGTTTTTTTCACACTGCCCGAAGCTCTCTGACTTTTTACACGGTCAAGCTCTTTTGAAGCCTGAGCCAGAGGTATCTCGCTCTTATTCTGTTTTTTTCTGAAAAAACGTTTTTGTGTAGGATTTTTTACTGTGTTGTTCTTTCCGTTCATAAAATAATGTACTTTGCCCTGCTGTACTCCGCTTTTAAGCCTTCAAAGGCACAAAATGCCGCAAAAAAGCAGCACAAACATACGGCAGGAGCAATTATCTCCTTCCTGCTGCATTTTATCATGCTCAAATAATATTCGATTTTTCCGTTTAGATTCAATATACCGCTGCGTTTGGGCTTTATTATCATGTGCTGTCAAAAACGCTTAAAGCCTCAAAGAAAGACAAAATGGTGTGATGAACGCAGTTTAAATACAGCGGCATGAGCCGCCTTTGTCCGAACAAAAATATCTGATTATATTGTACTCCATTTTCGTCTCAATGTCAATAGCAATTTATTACATTTATCTGAATATGCCCTTTATCCTGCTTGTTATATCCTCGCAAAAGGCAGCCGCCTGCTCGCAGCTCACACTTTCTGCAAACACTGTTATACCTTTTTTATCCCTCAGCGGTCTGATAACTGCGTGGGTCTTGCCCATTGTTATCTCACCCTCTGCCGAACAGCCAAGTTCTGAAAATATCTTTTCCTTGTTTTCACGGCTCATTGTTATGCCCACAAATCGGCTTGAAGTGTATGCGTCAGGCACATCACAGAGAGCTTTTTGTAGCGTTATCCCCTGCTCTGACAGATAAGACGTCACCGCTGACGCAAGGTAAAGTCCGTCATAGGCAAACATATTATGGGTCGAAACGGCAACGTCCTTTGCTATGTCAGCATTGTTTTCGTATCGGTAAAGCCTGCCACAGTGGTCTTCAGCAGTGGCATCGGCATTAGAGGGGAAATTCTCAGGCAATGCCACCGCAAGCCCCTTTTCAAAGCACACCCCTGCGTACATTGCCACCAGCTTTTCCCACATGACATAGCTTGTTTTCTCACTGTAAGCTGATACTTTTGTGCCGTCTGCGGAAAGATTGAATGTTATACGCTCACCGTCTATATCGTTCCTGCCGTGAAAAAGTCTGTCGGCAAGGGTCGCCTTTTTAACATCATATGTGCGGATATCCACATTTACGCCTTTAAATCGGTCAGGGAGTATTTTTTCAAGCTCTGCGACATATATCTCCCTCACCGCTGAAAAATCTGTCACACAACCCGTCTGAGAAAGCCCCACACTGCGATAAGCTCTATCGTCAGCTATGCTGCCAATGCGGTCAAGAAGCTTTTCATCAGGCAACATTCCCCCAGCCGAAATAAGCCTTGCGTGGCCTGAAATGTTTGCGCCTATGAGTATGCCGAACTCTCCGCCAAATCTGTTCACAGCATAAGAAAGCTCTGAAATGCCTGCTCTGCCTATACTGTACACGTTCACTCCAGCCTGACATATGCCGCAGTCAAGGGCTTGTTTGAGCAAAAGGCTTTCGTCAGAGCCATAGGCTGTCACTATACTTCTCCCTTTTTTTGCGGCGCTTGCGGCACACAGTCCAAAAAGCATAGCCTTTTGCACTGTGGCTTCACCGCCCCACAAACTGCACTCGCCGTTTTCGTCTATGACAAGTCGGCTGTCAGATGATCTTTTCACGTTTTCATAAAGCCTTGCGCCCTCTTCAACATTTTTTCCAGACCATATGCCCACTCCTTTTTCAATGACGGCTTCACTTGCGATATGAGCCTTTTCGCCTATGACAGAATATTCACCGCACTTCACACCGCTGTCAAGGACAGCCCCACGGCATACCACTGCACTGTTTATATCACAGCGTTCAGATATCACCGAGCCTATGCCAACATATCCGTTCACCTTGCCGCCCTTTACAACAGCGTTATTGTCTATGACGCTTCCGCTTTCTATGACCGACCCTGACATGACAGAAACGTTCTCTCCTATATAAACAGGCTCACCTATTGCCGCACCGCTGAAATTATTTTCTGTCAGCCTTTGTGACATATTTTCGTTGTAAAGCATATGCCTTTGACAATCAAGAAAAGCCTCAGGCGTGGTTATCCTTTTATAATATCCTTTTCCGTCAAGCAGGACAGCTTCGCCACTTTTCACAGCCTCGGGGATAATATCCTCCGTCATATCCATAGGCTTTTCAGGATTAAGACTATCAAAAAGCTCTCTTTTCACTATATATATGCCAGCAGGTTTGTTTTCAGTATCATAAGTCAGAGCCGTACAAAAGGTATCGTGGCTCAAATGAACTTTTATGATCTCATCAAGAGGGTGAGTGCATATACAGTTACATTCCACGGCAAGAATTTCTGTTTCATCGCACATTGCTGTTTTAACAGCCTGCACAGTGCTTTTGCCTGCGGTGTTTATCATATGGAGCTTTATCTTACCTGAGTATTTTTCATCAAGAAGCCTTTCTACCTGTTCAGAGCCATAGCCCACCGCAAGGACAGCTTCTTCAAAGCCTGCTTTCTCCAGCATTTCAAGAGTAAAAAGCAAAATTTCTTTTCCGCATAATCTCAGAAGAGCCGCAGGTCGCCTGTCTGTCATGGGCATCAATCTTTCTCCACGTCCTCCGCATAAAACAACAGCTTTCATATATGTTCCTCCGTTCATAATATTTGATTTAATGTATTATTGGAAAACATACCCACTGTTATTCATGTGAAAAAAATTTGCAACCGCCCTTTTCAAGATAGAAAAAATATGCTATAATGTAGGATACGGCATAAAAGAAATTTTACGGAGGTGTATATAATGGAGCAGTTTACGGCTCTTAAAAGAAAAGCACTTGAAAAATATTTTTCACGAATGAACGACCAACAGCGCAAGGCTGTGTTCAAAATAAAAGGACCTCTCCTTATACTGGCAGGAGCAGGAAGCGGCAAGACCACTGTTTTGGTAAACCGCATCGCAAACATGATATACTTCGGCAACGCATACAACACAGAGCAGACCTACGGCACGCCCTCTGAACAGGACATACAGTTTCTCAAAGACTACATTGACGGCAAGACAAATGACGCTTCTACCCTCGCAGACATTGTGGCATATGACTGCATAAAGCCGTGGAGCATACTTGCTATCACGTTCACAAACAAGGCGGCAGGCGAGCTTAAAGAACGTCTTGCAGGAATGTTGGGAGAGGCAGGTCAAGGCATAACGGCGGCGACTTTCCACTCCGCCTGCGCAAGGATACTCAGGCGAGAATGTGACAAGCTTGGATTTTCAAACAGTTTCACCATTTATGATTCTGACGATTCTCAGAGGACTGTAAAAAGCATATTGAGAGAGCTTGACATATCCGAGAAGATGTTTCCACCGAGAACGATACTCAGCGAGATATCCCACGCTAAAGACCTGCTCCAAGAGCCTGATGAATACATCGCCTCAGCCGCAGGAGATTATCGTAATCTGACTATAGGCAAGGTATACAAGCACTATCAGAAGAAGCTCAAAGCCGCAAACGCTATGGACTTCGACGACATGATCTGCCACACAGTCAAGCTTTTTGAGCAGTTTCCTGACGTCCTCGACCACTATCAGAACTTGTATAAATATATAATGGTAGACGAGTATCAGGACACCAACAAGGCTCAGTTCAGACTTGTTTCGCTGCTGTCACAGAAGTATAACAATCTGTGCGTTGTGGGTGATGACGACCAGAGTATCTATAAGTTCCGTGGTGCGACTATCGAGAATATCCTCAACTTCGAGGAGCAGTTCGACTGCAATGCTGACACTGATGTTATAAAGCTTGAACAGAATTACCGTTCAACGCAGAATATCCTAAACTGCGCAAATCAGCTTATAAGCAACAATCAGGGCAGAAAGGGTAAAAATCTGTGGACAGCTTCGGGTGACGGTGAAAAGGTAACAGTATACAAGGCTTCAAGCGAGCGCAGTGAAGCAAAATTCGTGGCTGACACCATTTTAGAGGACATAAACAAGGGCAGAAAATACAACGACCATGCCATTCTCTACCGAATGAACGCACAATCGAACGCTTTGGAGCAGACGTTCATACAAAGTGGAATACCATATAAAATAATAGGCGGTCTGAAATTCTATGACAGAAAGGAAATAAAGGATATCCTCGCTTATCTTTCTGTAATAAACAACCATTTTGACTTTCTCCGTCTGAGAAGAATAATCAACGAGCCGAAACGTGGTATCGGCGAAGCCACTGTAAACGCACTTGAGCAGATAACCTCAGACCTTGGGGATTCACCTATCCACATCATGCAGGAAGCCGATATGCTTGCTCCCCTTGTGAAGCGTTCAAAACAGCTTATGCCTGTGGGCGATATGCTCTCAGAGCTTACTGAGCTTTCTGACACTCTGCCACTTGCGGAGCTTTTGGACAAGCTTCTTGATATGACAGGCTACAAGCGTCATCTTGAAATGCAGGGCGACGAGGGTCTTACACGTCTTGAAAACATCAACGAGCTTAAATCCACCATGTCAAGCTACGAAGAAAATGCTGACGAGCCGTCGCTGTCGGGATTTTTGGAGGAAATATCACTTTACACTGACGTTGACAATCTCGACTCTGACGCTGACTATGTTGTGCTTATGACAATGCACTCTGCAAAGGGTCTTGAGTTCCCTATAGTTTTCGTGGTAGGCATGGAGGACAACATCTTCCCGTCATCAAGAAGTCTTGAATCAGAAGCTGACACCGAAGAGGAACGCAGACTTGCCTATGTTGCGGTGACACGAGCAAAGGAAAAGCTTTATCTTACCCACGCAGAGGAACGTATGCTTTACGGTCGCACTGACAGAAACAGGATATCACGCTTTATAAAAGAGCTTCCTGCCGATTGCATAGAAAAGCAAGCCGAGGAAACAAAGGCTTCACCTTATCTCAACGGCTATGAAAAGCCTCACAGCATGAGTCTGCAACAGCAATTGGCTCAGCGAAAGGCTGATAAGAGCAATTTTTCTGTTAATACCGAAACTTTCGCACCAGGCGACAGAGTTTTGCACAAGATATTCGGAGAAGGCACTGTTTTAAGTTCAAAACCTATGGCTAACGATACTCTTGTTGAGATAGCATTCGATAATCGTGGCACAAAGAAGATAATGGCAAATTACACGAAGATCAAAAAGATATAAGATAGAAAGATCCGCAGGGCGAAACAAAACGCTCTGCGGATCTTTTGCAATATAAAAGCCGTACACCAAAAAATGTACGGCATATTTTATGTATCAGATAACATCGTCTTCCTGATTTGGAATGTTAAGCTGTTTCTTTGGAACACGCTTGATAGGATCATAGACCCACTTCTTACAGCTATAATCAGCGTCTACCAGACCCTGCTTCTCACAAAGGACCTTATTTCCTTCTCTTGATCTGTTGCCGAAAAGGCAGTAAGAACATGACGGTGAAATTCTGTTACCAAAATAGCTCTTCTTTGCCATGATTTATACAACTCCTTTAAGATAAGTTAATCTTTTTTCATTTGTTATTAATTATATCATACTGTTTTAGAAAATGCTAGTCTTTTCTTCAAAGTTAGTAATAAAATCATCATAATCAAGCAAAACGAGGGAACAAAATTGTTCACTTTGACGAATTTAACATTATTTGTAACAGAAGTCAAAACTGAATCAGGAATAAAGAAAGGATAGATAAAACGGCATATGACAGCAGACAAAAAGGCTGATGTCAAACGTGAGATAAAAAACGGCACAAGGGAGAAATCCACGCCAAGTGCAGCTATTTGTATAATCACACACAGACCACCGAAGGAGCAGACAGCGGCTATAAATGGCAGAAGATAAAATGGACTTCCCGAAAGCTCAGTGAGAGAGGTTATTTCAAGACAGCTTTTAACAAGCACAAGTCCGTTTTCTGACAGTGAAAACGCATCTTTCAGAAAGCTGAACGCTCCGCAGTATTCAAGAGAGGACATAAACGCTCCGAAAAAGACTATCATAACGCAGATAACAAAAAGTGACTTTCCTGCTGAGATAACGCTGTCGGTGAACATTCTGCCGTCAAGTCTGAAAGTCGGCTTTGATGTTTTCTTATCCTCATTTATAGCTCTGCCAAGAACAAGTGCAGTGAGAAAATTTGCCGCTAATATGGATACGAACACTGCAATGCCTGCTCCTGTACAACCAAACACTGCAAGACCCACTGTACCAGAATAAAAAGCAGGCCCTCCACAGCAGCAAAAGCAGGACATTATCTTTGCAGTACGCTGGGATATTATCTTTCTCTGACACAGATCCGAAAGAAGCTTTACTCCCACAGGATAGCCTGCGGTATTGCCAAGAAGAAATACAAAGAAAAGCTGAGGCGGTATGCCCATTATAAATCTCGATATAGGATAAAAAGGCATTGAAACGCAGTAGTAAAGCCCACTTGAAACAAGTATCTGCGACAGCGCCATAAAAACAAACAGCGACGGGATTATGATATTCATACAGCGGTCAACAGCTTCGGAGATACCAAGCTTTACGCTCTCGCCCCCTGATATGGTGATAATGCAGAACCATATGACCACCCCCGCAAATATGTATACGCAAAGCTCCTTTGCAAGTCTTTTCAACATTTTTATTACCTCCCTACTTTTACTTTTTAAGTATATGTCAGTCTGTCCAATAATATAATTAAGCATAAGGCAATGAACGGAGGACGCAAAAATGAAGAAGATACCATTTTTAAGCTTTTTCGGCATGACAAAAGAATTGACCGCACTAAGCTCATACATAAGCATAACTGACGACAGAGCCGCCGTTATCGAAAACTGCAAGCAGATAGTTGAGTGCAGTGAGATAATGGCAAAGGTGCTGACAGGCTCTTTTGAGATAGAGATATGGGGCAGCGGACTAACAATGTCAAATTTCTGCTCCGACAGCGTGGAGATAAGAGGAAAAATAGAGTCGGTCAAGCTTGTGTCAAGAAGTATCAGGGAGAGAGGATAATGATTTTCGGTTATATAGATTATGTTATCACAGGGGACAGCTTCACCAAGTTTTTCCGCAGGATAATGTCAAAAAAGCTTCCCGTTAGCAAAATGTGTGAAAAGAACGGAAAGCTCACTTTGCGTATGCCTGCGGAACACTGTAAGGCACTTGAAAGACTATGCGATGAACTTGGGCTTGAATACACCGCCGCAAAACGTCACGGAAGCTTTGTTCTTGCAAAACGTTTTTTCGGAAGAGGAGGACTTGTCATAGGCACTGCGGCTGTCATGCTTTCGTGCTTCTATCTATCAAACGTGGTGGTGAGGTTTGACATACTCAGTGATGATGAAAATATCAGAAAAGGCGTTATGTCGGTGCTTAAAGAGGAGGGCGTTGAAACCGGAACTTATATCCCAAGCATTGATCTCATAGTCACAGAACGTGCGTTAAAGCAAAAAGTGGAGGGCATATCATGGGCAGGCATAACACGCAAGGGTGACACGCTGATAATCGACGTTATCGAAACTGAGGGTGACACAAAGCGTGAGTCAAACCGCTATCCTTCAAATCTTGTTGCCTGCGAAAACGGAGTTATCGAAAAAATCGAGGTTTATGACGGACAGCTAAAGATACCCGTGGGAAGCGGTGTGACAAAGGGCGATATCGTTGTAGGCGGTGAGATCATCACATCAAAATCAAGCTGGATAGACGGCAAGGAAAACGTTGAAACAAAGACAAGCTATGCACGCTCAAAGGGTAAGATACTAGGCACTTTTGAGCGCACTGTCACATTCACACAGCCCTTTGAGGACAAGGCAGAAAAGACGACAGGCAAGAGAGATACAAAGCGTTTTTTCACTGTGTTTGACGCTGATATCCCTCTTTTTTTCTCAAAGCCTGAGGGTTACTGGAAAAATGAGCAGAGATATTCTCCTCTGTCGCTTTTCGGGCTTGAAATGCCTTTTGGCATAACCACCTGCGAACTTGAAGAATATAAATTTTCACAAGACACCCTGACAGAACAGCAGGCACTTGACGCCGTTCATGAAAAGGCGTATTTATATGAGGAAAATTTTCTCTCAGACTATGAGATTAAAGACCGGCAAGTGGAGGATAATGTGACGGAAAACGGAGTAACCGCTACTGTAACATACACCCTATATGGCGAGCTTTGCAGAGAGGTGGAATTTTTTATTAAGAAATGATCAAAAAGTGTGAAAAGGTGCATAAAAAAAAAGTGTTAAATCTTACTGAGTGTAGGTTTGTCAATCATATTGGACACTATTATTAAGAAATTCGATAGGCGAAAA
>OHLO01000006.1_pt1 | contig 143961 bp, 142 predicted proteins | sample 1569131 | NCBI WGS metagenome assembly OHLO01 (sample SAMEA3879551, study PRJEB24766) | human gut metagenome | biome: human-associated habitat; feature: feces | place: USA | collected 1985/1987 | reverse complement strand
AGGCTACCCACATAAGAGCCTATCTGCACGGAAGGCCCTTCGCGCCCCAAAGACAACCCCGCCGAGAAGGACAGAATGCCCCCTACAAACTTGGATACCATCTCGATGAAAGGATGCCGGTAAGTGATGCGCCCGTTAATCACGCCGCGTGTCTGCGGAATACCTCCCCCGCCGATAAGCGGCATTTTCCCCACGAGCCACATGACGAAGACGAGAATGCCCCAAGAAAACAGAAAGAGTGGAATGTGCCAGTACCAGGCCGGATGCGAAGCGAAGAAACCACTGCGGAGGTGGAACAGATAATAGAGAAGATAGTGATAGGGCACAGCGACCAGTCCCGTCAGCAAACCGACGAACATGCTGACGAAATACAGCCGGGCATCCACCAGCTTCAACTTCCAGATGTGCCAGCCGCGTACTGTTTTCCAGTTCTTGACCCTCGTCCAAAGACGTTCTGCCTTATCCCATAGTTCCATAACAAAACAACTCCCGTTAACTTGCGCTTTACAACAACAAGCAACGGGAGTTGTTTTATACAGAAACATTATTTACCAAAATCTGTTCTTTGCAGGATTATACTCAAATCCCACGAGCTTCAATTTTCGTACAATGTCCTCTTTCTCTACGTTCATATCCTCGCAGAGCGCGTCCAGCGAAGGATAGAAATCACGCAGTTTCATGTTGATGAAGCTGTACAGCATCACCGGGTCCTCAGGTAATCTCATAGTTACAATCTTTAAATTTAAACTAATACCGGGGACAAAATTACAATAAAAAAACAAAATAGAGATAATTTTAGTGTGGAATATACAACCTACCCGCCGCAAACGATTGAGGGCCATGTTTACGGAGCTTCCGTCTGCTCTATCTTCAGGGAGACCTTCTCGATAATCTTGCCAAGCTCCTCTTCCAGCGGAATCACATTAAAGTCGCCCCAGAAATCGGCATCATACTTGAAGTCGGTTTCAGAGAAGACGGTATGCACCGGCAGCCGTTCCGCACGCGGGAAGCGCGTCACGTTCTCCCCGTCAATCCGGCAGGTCACCATCTCGAACCAGGTATACAGAGTGGGATTACTGAAGAGCATGCGTTTTCTCTTCATCTTGAAGTAAAGGTCGCCACGGATGTGGTGGACATAATAGGTACCGTTCCAGGGTTTGTATGAGACGGTATAGACAAGTTTCTCCGTTGTCAGCCTGATTTTCGGAGCCTGGCGTATCACGAAAAGCCGTGTGGCGGCCTTCACATACCGGGGATGAATCTCGAAGCGGGCACGCAGCAAGGCGCTGTTCTCCGAGTCTATATAGAGTTCTCCGCAGAACAAAGGCTCCTTTACCCCACGTTTCTGCTCAAAATAGACGACGTTGGCAGTACGGTCGTCCACCGATACGATGTCGCCCGAAGTATAGGTATAAAGTTCCTCGCCGGATTCCAGCAAGAGGAAGTCTGGAAGATTCTTCATGATGTCCAACTGCAGACATGCTTCCACCCCGGAGCTGATTTTGGCAAGCACACTGTCCGTCTGCTCCCGGTTATCTATCTTGCTCATCTTGAGCAGTTTCACCTGGTCTTTCTGTCCGGGTTCCATCGTCGGTGATTTGTAGACCTTGAAAACGGCCTCCGTCAGGCTCTGGAACTTATTCTTCAATTGTACGCCTTCCCGGTAGAAGGTGGTCAGATAGACCGGAGAAGTGGAGCAGTTCCTATCCCGGTGCTCTATCATCTCGCGAAGCAGCTTTTTAGGCTCCACCAAGCGGATAAGCACTTCTTGCAAGGAAATGACTTTCGGCTCAAGGCTCAGGACATTGCTGCGTCCTTCCAAAGCAGAGGCTTCCACCGTTTGCCCCACATAACCCAGATGGGAGAAGGAGAGCATGCAGCGCCTCAACGAGTCGGGCAGGTTGAGCCGGAATTCACCGTTCTGGTTGGTAATGTTACCCAGTGAGGTTCCTTGTGCGATGACCGACGCACTGACGACGGGCTCTCCCGTCTCCTTGTCCAGCAGGATTCCGGCAATGGTGGAATATGCCGGTCGGGGCGGCAGGGGTACCGTTTCTTCCATACTCTTCCTTTCTGCCACCCGTGTTATCAATATATGGTTGCCTAATACCTTCAATTCGAGGTTCCGGCTGCCGGTTATCCTATGAATGGCCTGCCTCACGGAACACTCCTGCTTCCTGACCCTCACCACTGAGTCGTTATGGATGACCTTACTATCATAGATAAACAGATAGCCGGACTGCTCCGAGACTTTCCCCAACAGCGCATAAACCGTTCCCTTCATTCCAGGCAGCCGGACGATGCGGTCCAGCACATCGCCTCCGTCCGCTCTTGCACTGCCTGCCAGGAAGAAAATGAAGAGTGGCAAATGGAGAATGAAGCATTTCATTGAATTCATTGTTCCGACAATATCAGTCTATTGCCCTGACGTGTACACTTCAAGTCGAACGTCCAGCATATCAGCTCGGCCACAGACTCCGGGGAGTTATTCGAAAATTCGACCGTCAGCCGCCGTTTGCCCAGGGTTGGCGACGCGGCTTCTATCTGCCAGCCGGCAGACTCCTTATTGATGGCACGCAGCACATCCTCCAGGCACTCGTCCTTGAAACGGATGTTGCTGGTGTAGCGGTCAAAGAGCTCCGGATTCTCCGTCTCGCTGACGAGCAGACTGCCCCCCTGCAAGATAACCGTTTCTCCCGCCTCTACAAAGACCGTCTGTTCCTCTTGTTTCAGCAGCACCTTCACCTTCCCGCGCTTCACGGACAAGCTGAAGGGGACCCCTTCATTGCTCCTGACATTGAAAGCCGTGCCCAGTACCTCCACACGCACTCTCGCCGTCTCAATCGTAAAAGCCTGCTCGGGTTTCTTTGCCACATCAAAGAAGGCTTCGCCCTGCAGGTTCACTTCCCGCTTGTCTTCCGCAAAATGTTCGGGATACTTCAGCGTGCTTTCCTGCGCCAGATATACCACCGAACCGTCTTCAAGGGTCTTGACCAGTGTGGGCTTCTCCCGGTTCTCCTCCGTCAGCAAGCTACGACTGTCCCCACCTTGTTCCGGTACGGCCCACCATGCGGCAAAACATACGATTCCGGCAATCACGGCTGCCGAAACGCTCCCCCACTTGAGGTAAAGCCTGCGGTGCGTTGCCGAAGCGTGTTCCGCATCTGCCGGCAGCAGGCAGTCCGTTTCGAAGCGGGCATAAAGCCGTACCCATGCCTCGTCGGTCCTTGTCTTCTTTTTATCTACTTCCATCATTGTGTCCGGATATAATTATCAATTTCATTTCGTAAGGTTCGGAGTACCTTGGTCATTTCCGCTTCCACCGTCTTGACGGACAACGAAAGCGACAAGGCAATCTCTGCATATTTCTTCCCCTCCATGCGGTGCATCCTGAAAATCTGCTGCCGGCGCCGGGGCTGCTTGTCGAGCGTATGCCGGATGAGGGTCTGGAGTTCCTCGTACTCCAAATGCGCGTGGGGGTCGGACGAATAGCCCGGCCCGGACTCCGTACGGACAGATGCCCGATAGCGCTCCTTGACCTCCTGATGCTCACAAAACTGCACGGCTTCATTCCTCACAGAACGGTAGAGATAGCTTTTCACGGACTGGAATACTTGTAACCGCTCCCGATTCTTCCACAGCACGTAGAACAGCTCCTCCACAATTTCCTCGGCGGACGCCGTATCACCCGTGATGCCCGCAGCATACCAGCAAAGGGGGGAATAATACCGGCGGAAGATTCCTTCGAACGCCTTTATATCGCCCTCCTTTATTCTGGCCAGTATCATCAGTTCATTCAGCATACTATGTTGAGGTACAGCTTATCTTCTACAAAGATAAAGAAAACTATCAGATAATCAATTGGATTGCTTCCGCAATTTGCAGACTGCATTCTCCAGGGATTCCGTAGGTTCTATGATATTGTAGTTCCTCCAGAAGTCTTCGTTCCAGTACTCATCCACCAGGTCGTAGAATACCTGCTTCCGTTTGAAGGTGTTCTTGTTGGAGATGCCGGAGAGAGGGCTTTCCGTCCTGTCGGTCACCACCATTTCAGAGAAAGCGGTGTAGCTGGAGGAGAACAGCCTTTTTTTCCAGTCGCATTTAAAGCGGATGACATTCCGTATATAGTTCAGGTAAGTCTTGGCCCCCTGCTGCTTGTAGGTCACCAGATAGGTGACTTCCTGCGGGCGGAACCGTAAGCCGACGGGCTTCTTATGCAGAATGGCCTCCACTGCCTTCACCCGATTTGCCATGTCCAGGCCAAACTCGGCACGTGTAAAGGAAAGCCGTTCGTAGTCTATATACAGTTTCCCGATGAACAAGGCATACATCAGGCTGACCCGCGGACGGAAGCTGACCACATACTGCATGCGGTTATCCAAATTGACGGGGTCCTCCATACGGAATTCATAATAGTCCAGATTGTCCGTGCTCAACAGCGCATCGCCATTCTTCACAATGTCCAGATAAAGGGACAAATTGGGACCTCCCACCACTTTCACAGCCAGCGTGTCACTCTGCTTTTGGCTCAGCAGGCGGCGGCCTTTCAGCAGCTGCACCTTGTCGCGGTCTACATCGCGGGAGTTATAATCCGTCTTATAGACATCCATCACTGCCTCGGACACGCTGATATAGCGGCGGCGCTTCTGCACGGTTTCCCGATAGAAGGCGGTCAGCATGTTGTCATTGCCAGAATAATTTACTGGAATTTTCTTGATGGCCTCTTCCACTATGACGCGGGGATTATTGCCATAGACCACAATCTCGCTCAAAAGATTGGGGGCCGGTATCATCCAGATGGTCAGCTCGCCCGTTTTTTCAAGTTCTTCCAGAGAGAGGTGTGTAGTGAGATAGCCGATATGGGAGACTTCCAGTCCACGGAAAGCTTCCGCTTCCGCTACTTTCAAGGAGAATGTGCCGTCGGCATTGGTCACCGTTCCGATATTGTTGCCGACAACAGAGACGTTCACGTTTTCGAGTTTCTTCCTGCTGTCCTTGTTCTTGACCGTACCGGTGATGACGAGCTCGTTCACTGCCGCGTCCTGCGCCATCAACGGGGTGATACCCGAAGATAAGAATGCAAACAAACACCCAAGTGTAAATCCTACAAAGTTTTTCATAAGGCATGTTTTTAAGGGGTTTCTATTAATAAGAGCGGTGAGGAAGATAAAACCCTATAGAATGGAGAGAAAAATACAAAAAAAGTAGCACGTTGATAATCAGAGAGAAATTTTGCCAAGACATTGCCATAGGTTTGGCAAAACTTTGCCATGCCTATGGCAAAAGTTTGCCAACGCGGTGGCAAAGTCTTGCCAATAGTAAGGCAAAAACTTGTCAAGCTGTCGGCAATAGCTTAGTTGAATTGTTGGGGCTTCCGCTGGCTCAGAATAACGTAGATGATGACCGGCGCACCGATAATGGGCGTGACGGCATTCAAGGGAATAATACCCGCTTCGCCGGGCAAGACGCAAATCAGATTGCAAAGCAGTGCCACTGCACCGCCACTCAGGATGGTGACCGGCAATAGGGAATTGTGATTGGTTGTCCCCAATATCATGCGGGCCACATGCGGCACGGCCAGGCCAATAAAGGCGACCGGACCACAGAAAGCGGTGGTGACAGCCGTCAAGAGCCCGGTGATAATCAAAAGCCAGTTGCGCACACGGCGGATATTGACACCTAGATTTTCGGCATAGCGCTCTCCCAGCAACAAGGCGTTCAGGGGCTTTATCAACAATAATGAGCCGAACAGTCCCACAATGGTGACCAGCGCAAAGGCCGGCATCTGCTGTAGGGAAACTCCACCGAAGTTGCCCAGCCCCCATATCATATAGGACTGCACCCCCTCTGCCGTAGCAAAGAAGTTCAGCAGGGCAATGGCCGAAGAAGCGATGTAGCCTATCATGATACCCGTTATCAGCAGCATGATATTGCTCTTTATCAGCGTGGAAAAGAAAAGGATAAGTACCATAATCAGCATGGCTCCGATAAATGCGCCAAGCAGCACGGAGAAGAAGCCGGACAGACTGAACGCCCCTGCCGTGATGCTACCGCCAAACAGCAGCATGACGAAGGCCACTCCCAGACTTGCCCCGGCGTTGATGCCCAGAATGGATGGTCCTGCCAGCGGATTCTTGAAAGCCGTCTGCAACATCAGTCCGCAGACAGCCAATGCGCCACCGCAAAGCAGCGCCGTCAGCGCTTGGGGCAAACGGGATTCCCAAAGGATGAAGCTCCAGCTTGCCTTCTCCCCCTCTCCACCGAGCAGGATACGGAAAACATCGGCAGGCGGAATCGAAACCGACCCTACCAGCAGATTGCCCGCAAAAAGCAATAAGATTACTACTCCCAACCCGATACCATATTTCCAGCCTTTACTCATAGTTACATTATTTAGCACACAGAGACACGGAGGCACAGAGTTTTCTATTACTTTCACAAAAGTTCCGTATCTCTGTGTTCATCACTCCTTCAGTCTGCAAAAATAGCGCAAGCCTCCCAAATCTCCTATTTCGGGATGCAGAATCTGTATCAGGTCGGATAACAAATAATCGGGACGGAACGGAGTCTCCTCGTAGAAAGGAACTTTCGCCGTATTACAACCATAGACATTCCGGGTCTTGAAAGCCTTGAAACCGGTGTAGCCGATATAATCCGCCTCCAAATCAGCATAGCTCATGTCGCGGTCACGGTTGTACTTCACCAGCCAGACGTCGGCATCGCCCGCCTTGTCGAAAACGGTCTCGAAAGCCAGAGGAACAGAGCCGCTGTGGGTATCGTCGGCAAAAGCGTAACGCCCGCAAGCATCCTGAAAAAGCCTTCCTATGGTGCTACGCCCTCCCGGCACGTACCATGCCGAGCCGCTTTTCAACTCACTGACAACGGAGAACGAGGTGGATGAAAGTTGCGCACGCATCTTGAGGCGTTGGTAACAACTGTCCACTTCAGCAAAAAGGTTGTCGGCTTGTGGCGCAACCCCGAAGAGCAGTCCGTAGAAACGCATCCACTCGGCACGTCCCAAAGCGGAGGTTTCCATGTAGTCGGCACATTCGATGATGGGAATATCCAGTTTCTCGATACGGCCATAACCGCCACTGTTCTCGAACGGAGACAGAAGGATGGCATCGGGATGCAGGTCGATGATGCGCTCCATATCGGGATTCATACCGTCGCCACAATCGGCGATGGCACCCCGGCGGCAGGCTTCGTGCACGGCGGGTAGTTTGATGTACTTCAAGTCACAGACACCGCCGATGCTACCAAACACACCCAGATTATCCATCAGTCCGCAGTGGACGGAAGAGTAGATGACTGATTTGGAGAGTGGGGTACGTACCACAGTACCTGCCGGAAGATGTGCCGGGAGTTCGCGGTCTTTCGGGACCAGTATATAGGTATGTAGCGTGTGCAACGTATCCCAAGGATTGCGCAAGGTGGCAAGGGTATAGCCGGGATAGGACATTAAGGTAAGATTCTCTGCATAACGTAAGGGAATGGTGTCACCGTTGGCCAAAGCAGAGGCAGTCTTGCTCCTTCCCCCACAGGAGGAAAGAAACAAGACTGCGAACAGACAGATAAGTAAACTATTTCTTTTCATTGATATTAATTGAAGAAGATAGCAGAATTAGGATTCATACCTCCTGCATCGAACTGCTCTATAAAGGTACCGTCTTTCTTGAAACGATAAATGGTGCCGTTCGTGGTATATTCAGAAGTACCAATATAGAAATCACCGTTATTATCATTTACTTCCAACATATAAATCGTAGAAGTTTTCAACTTTTCCGGTATATCCTTCAAGAAAGAAGCTTCATCCATCTTTCCAGTCTTTATATTATAAGTAAAAAAAGAAGCGGTAGGATTGGTGTAATTTGAATAAGTCAAATAGAGAATATCATCAGTAGCACACATACGGGTGGCACTGCCTAATTCCGTCACCTTATTGTTGGCAGCAGGGTCTATCATCTGTAATGAATAGCCAATATCAACATAATTACCCCATGAAATCAAAAAAACCTTATCATCCTCTTCAACCAAAGCATTGGGGTTCAAACCTACCGTCAACGTCTCTTTCAACTTGAAAGTACGCAAATCTATCACCTTTACGTCATTGTGATAAGTGCTCCAATCAGCAGTACAGCTATTCGCCACATAAAGCATATCCTCGCAGATTGCCACACCTTCCAGATTGTCGCCAAGTCCGGTCAATTTATCCACTACCTCCAACGTTTTCGCATTGATTTTAGCTACAGCTCCTCCGTAGAAGGAAGCATAGATATATCCATCCTCAGCATCGATATAACGAATGCCTGCACTGAGGTTGTTGTCGTCTACAAACGAAACACGTTTCAACTCCACACCCGCAGCATTCAGCTTAGTCAGATAATTGGAACCACTTACAGCTATATATATTTCATCTTCATACTCAATCATACTCTGACCAAGGTCACCCAACTTGGCGTTGTTTTGAGTCTGGTAAATATCACTGATGAAATCCGCATCCTTATTGGGTGCATAAAAGGCAAGTCTTGCGTTATTAGCTCCCCAACCACCCTCGTTCAGAATATAGACACGCGCCTGCGGCAGTGTCACCTTCGACCCGCCGTCATCCAGAGAATCGTCATCGTCGTCACTACAAGATGCCAAAGAGGCACCCAAAGCAAGCATGCAGAGCATACCGAATAATAAACTTCTTACTTTCATAATTACAGTTGTTATTGTTTATAATTAGTTTTTGTTGTTCATAAATAGATTATTCAAAACTTGAAAGTACCCGTCAACCGCCACGAACGACCCGGCATAGGATAATATTTTATCACGTCATACTGTTCATCGGTCAGATTTATAATCTCGGCCTGCAACAGAAGCCGGCAACCGCCCAAAGCAAACTCATGAGAGAGGCTCATCGTATGCTCCAGATAGCCCTCAATCTCATTCTCCGGAATGTTCTGCGACAAATAGTAACGCTTTCCCACTCCTACCGCCGAGTAGCCTACATTCACCCACGGCGTTTCTACAATGGCGGACGCGTTTCCGCTATGAAGAGGAGTATAAGGCAATTGGTCCTTATAGTTCTTCGCGTCGGAATCGGTCAGGTCAATGGCCTTTTGCCATGTATATCCGCCCGACATAATCAGTCTTATTTTCTCCGTCAATGGAACGGTTGCCGCCAAAATGGCATCCACACCTGCGGCATGCACCTTGCCGTAGTTCGCCATCTTCCACGCATAGGTGGTGGGAAAAGCCACAATCTTATCCGTCACATCATTATAGTAACCGTCGAGCGTAACGGAGATATAGTCGAACACAGACAATCCGGATTTGCTCCATGTGATACCGACATTATATTCGTCTGCCTTCTCGGGTCGCAGATTACGGTTGCCCAGCCGGTAGTAATAGAGGTCGTTGAAAGTGGGCAGACGGAACGTACTCTTATACATCAACCGGAAATACAGCGACTCGTCCTGCCAAGGCTGCATACTGACTGATAAAGAGGGGGCAAAGCGATGGAAGTCATCGGGGACCGTACCTTTCTCGGCATGCTCCGAAGTGGCAGTATGCACCAGCGAAGCCGTGGCCGTGAGCCATCCTTGCCGGTAGCGTGCATTGAAGGCACTGATGGAAGTATATCTTGTAGGGAAAGGACATTCCGGCAAACTGTTGCGCAACTTGTTTATCACCCCATCCTGCGCCAACGAAAGGGTCAAAGCTTCCAAAGGACGGTAGAGAACGGTCGCGGAAATATAATATTCGTCTTGCCGGTGATTTTCCCGATAATATCCGTCGGTATATTCCTTGCCCTCATCCTTATATTTGTTCCAGCCATGATTATACTTTGCCTGTGCCTGCAAACTCCACCGGGGCGAAAAATGCTTCCTATAACGTGCCTGCACAAAAGTATTCTCATCCCAAAGCGTTTCATCGGAAAGGGGATTATAGAGCGTAACCGCCCCTGGAAGTCCCCGGCGGGAATAGAAGTAGTAACCCTTCACATCCAGTTCGCTGTCATCCTTGAAAGTATGATAAAAGGTAGCTTCGCCCTGCCAGGAATAGATGCCGGAGTTGTTACGTTTCTCTTCCGTCACGTATTTCCCATTGACCAGCGTGAAAGGGTAATTACCGTCCGCCCTCATATAACCGGCATCTACCGCCACGCGTGTACGGCAGCCCAGTTTCTGCCACCAGCGCAGCGAGGGGCTGACCATGCCGAACGACCCTCCGCGCACCCGTGCCTGAAAAGCGGCATTGCGCCCGTCATCAAAATGAGGTTTTTCCGTCTCTATGCCCAGCACACCGGCCGACGCATACAAGCGGGCGGACTGTAACAAGTCCTCCGACTGCCCGATGGCGAGCGAAAGCATGGAAACATTGTCCAGCGAAAAACGCCCGATATCTATCTGCCCTGCCTGACAATTGCTCACCGCCACCCCGTCATAACTGACAGCTGTATGGGCTGCTCCCATATTGCGTATGGAAACCGTTTTCAGTCCTCCAATGCCTCCATAGTCCTTTACATTGGCTCCGGCAAAACGGCGTACAGCATCTGCCATATTCTGTATTCCCAGCTGGCTGATATCCTGCCGTGACATTGTCTGTATGGGTACGGCAGAAGTCACTTTATTGGGCGACCTGCGTGCTGTCACTGTCACTTTCTCTATCTGATGCACTTTCCCCGTAATCGTATCTCCCCCCACCTCCTGGGCAGAGAGCCGGAGTATACTTGCACCCAATGAAACAGCACAGACCAGTAATACCTTAGTCCTTCCTGACATAGAATAAATGAAGATTATCTTAAACCATTTGCGCACTGCCCACTTTCCTCGAATGGACAATTTTTCGACTTTGTTTTGCAGGTCTTCTGACTCGTTCCCGGTACATCGCCTTCCCGTTCTTTCCGAAGAACAGTGGCACAAGTATGATACACCGAGCATGGAACTCACAGCAGCGGGACTGTTCGGGACTTTCACCCGATTCCCTTTTCATCCGCTTCTCCGGATAGAGAACGCGGAACAAAACGTGGACAAAGATAGGATAAATAAAAGAAGTTTCAGTAAACAATAAAACGAATATTACCGTTTTAACAGTCATTTTTTTAACTTTGTAACATAATAACCCCAAAATCGAGTTGCCATGAAATATAAGTTATTGGTTCTTGATGTAGATGGAACGCTACTCAATGATGAAAGAGAAATTAGTAAAAGGACATTAGCTGCTCTGCTAAAGGTCCAGCAAATGGGAGTGCGCATAGTTTTGGCATCCGGTAGGCCGACTTATGGACTGATGCCACTGGCCAAAACCCTCGAACTCGGCAATTATGGAGGGTTTGTTCTCTCCTATAATGGTTGCCAGATAATAAAAGCACAGAACGGAGAAATATTGTTTGAACGACGCATCAATCCGGAAATGCTGCCTTATCTGGAAAAGAAAGCCCGCAAGAACGGCTTTGCCATCTTCACCTACCACGATGATACCCTCATTACGGATAGTCCGGACAATGAATATATAAAGAATGAAGCCCTGCTAAACAATTTGAAGATAATCAGGGAAGATGAATTCTCTACTGCCATAGACTTCGCGCCTTGCAAGTGCATGCTGGTGAGTGATAAGGAAAAAGCTCTGATAGGGCTGGAACAACATTGGGAAAAACGCCTGGCAGGTACTCTGGATGCTTTCCGTTCCGAGCCTTACTTTTTAGAGGTGGTGCCCTGCGGAGTCAATAAAGCGAATACGTTAGGCGCCCTATTAGAGCATTTGGGAGTAACACGGGAAGAAGTCATTGCCGTTGGAGATGGCGTATGCGATGTGACCATGCTCCAATTGGCCGGCATGGGGGTAGCTATGGGACATTCACAAGATTCTGTAAAGGTCTGTGCAGACTATGTGACTGCATCGAATGAAGAAGATGGAGTGGCCCTGGCCGTAGAAAAACTAATATTGGCAGAAGTGCGTGCAGCAGAGGTGCCTCTTGATTTACTGAACGAACGGGCACGACACGCATTGATGGGAAACTTGGGCATTCAATACACATACGCTTCGGATGAGCGCGTAGAAGCAACCATGCCGGTCGACTACCGTACCCGCCAACCCTTCGGCATTCTGCATGGCGGTGCCACCCTTGCCTTGGCAGAAACCGTTGCCGGGCTCGGCTCCATGATTATCTGCGAATCTGATGAGATTGTCGTGGGAATGCAAGTCAGCGGAAATCATATTTCTTCTGCACACGAAGGAGATACCGTAAGGGCAGTGGCAACCATCGTTCATAAAGGGCGTTCATCCCATGTGTGGAATGTGGACGTATTTACTTCCACCAATAAACTGGTTTCCTCTATACGGGTAGTGAATAGTGTTATAAAGAAAAGATAAAATAACTGTTATAAACTACGTAATGTAAATGCATGAAGATCAAAAGGGAACGAGGGGGTTAACCAATTCCTCGGTTTTATCCTTACCTTTGTAAACTATATTAGAGAGTTATACCCGAACAACAAAAAGAAAACGATGCAGATACGCAACAATACATTGATAACGGAATGTTCAGCTTATGATTTCAAGGAAATGTTGGGACGTAAGAAAGTGAAGTCATGGCTTAAATCCGTGTCGGCTTTTGCCAATACGGAAGCATCTTCTTTCTTCACTACATTCTATAATCTGAATTGGGGAAAGAACGAAAGAATACCCGTAGAAGAAGTGGTCGAAAGGGTAAACAGTCCCCTCAAAAAGTATCCTGCAAACGAAGAAAGTTCGGTCGAAAAGTTCGGTGTAAATGCTAAAATGTTCGGTGTAAACGACAAAAGTTCGGAGACAAGGTTCGGAGAGGGCACAGATGCCCCTAAAAACACAGGAAAGACAGCACAGAAAATTATCGATTTCGTCATTTCCGATTCTTCTATGTCAGCCGAAACTATGGCTTACAAGATTGGTATAAGTTCTCGTGCCGTAGAAAAACAAATTGCAAAATTGCGGTCTATGGGTATCTTATCTCGTGAAGGTGCGGACTTTGGTGGCTATTGGCGCATTGTCATTAATCCTCAAACTGAAAAATAAGTATATAAGATTGACTTGAAATTCAAAAACACAAGAGGCGTGCAACTTAATGGATTGCACGCCTCTTTTTTTCTATAAAATCACCTATTGCAACTTACTTCACCTCCTCAAAACTAAACACATCTGATAATAAGGCACTTTACTATACCATGGTACAAATATGGTAATTTTATGAAGGGTGTTTTTCAAGCCTTGCAATAGAGAATTTGAGGGATTTATTTGCCCATGAAGATACCTGCAGAACTATGCTCTACTGTAAGTTTATAGATATTTAACTATTTAGCTTTTATCTTTCATTTGTTTGCACTGATTCGGCATTGATTTCATTTGTTCATATTTTGTTTTCATGACACTCTCCATTCCGACTGAATGGCGCTCATGGCACTACTATTTGTCTTTCGATAGTTATGGATTTGCTTCGTATTTTTGCGCAGAATGATAAACAACGATAAATATGAAGCAGAATAAATACAGCATCCGACCAGCGATTATTGAAGCTCTCATCATACTTACAACCTCCATGCTAACTTTGCTGCTGAGAGAAGTGCCAGGCATGATGACATACATCATACCGATTACCCTACTTGCAGTCTATATCCTATTGAAGTTTTTCTATCGCAAAGGAACTTCTTGGATTCATCGGCATGCAACTTCTAAAGAAAGTGTAGCCAATCTTTCTACAGAAAGCGAGCAGTCCGAACATCCATTGGGTAAAGCTGAAGTACAGAAGAAACGCATGGAACTGTTCCATCACGAATTTCAATTGGAACAACAATCCTACTTGCTCCAAAAGGAAAAAGAGAATGACCTGAAGCTGGCAGCTATCCTTAAATACACCCGTGATACGTTTAAGCGTCTGGACTTCGATGAAACAGAAATCTTCCAGATCTGTGAGTGTGTACGCTACTTTGTGACCAATCAGCAGGTATTGAATCAAACAGAGGTGCACATCAAAAGGCGGATGAACGTTACGCAGATTGCACTCAAAAATTTTGCCTGGAACATCGCTTTCCAGTACAATCTCAGTGGCGACCATGCTGCCAGATTTGTTATAGCCACCTTTAATGAATGGTTTAGCAATACGACATTCGCTACAGTGCGGAAGAACCTACGCACTACGACCGGAAGACATGTCATTGAGATTGACGAACACATTCTGTGATTTTGCAGTGAAAAGAAAAAATGATTCTCCAAGGCTCAGTACCTATCATCCGGTGCATAGCGGGAAGAAGTCGAAATGTGGCTCTTCCCGTTTTTCTTGTGGCAATACAACTGCATTTTTCAATAGACATAAATACTTTACTTTAGGTTAGCGCATATATAAAGCTAACCCACGTAAACTAAACTGTTTTTCCAGACGGCGCTGTTTCAGCCAACGGCTTTATTTTTCTTTTCACTGCAAAAAACTCTTTTACAGCATTCTTGCATTTACAAAACGGAAAACAGATATTTCGAAGTGAATAATTCACGTGAAAATTTCACCCTACGAAAAATATGATTATCTTTGCAAGTGAGAAGGCTTTGTCCTTTATACAAATATATAACAAGTCAGAATCCTCATTAAATAGAAACACTATGATACTCCGCCTTATTTTGAAGAACTTTCTTTCGTTCGATAACGAAGCTCAGTTCGATATGTTTCCCAATATGAAACGTACCCAGCTGGCTGGGCATGTCTATACAGACCTTTGTGAGGTTCCCCTGCTGAAGCAGGCGGCTATCTACGGCTCCAACGGTGCCGGAAAGTCCAACGTGGTCAAAGCCATGGAGTTTTTGCGTGCCTTTGCGTTGGACAAGGACTTTGCCAAGAACTTGGAGTTAGGCAAGTTCTTTTATCTGCTGAAGAAAGATGCAGGCAAAGAGCCTATTTCATTGGCTGTGGAATTTGAGATACAGCAGCGTTTCTTCTTTTACGAAGTGGAACTGACTGAAACCTTTGTAGCCAAGGAAGGGTTGTATGAGTCGTTCCCGAAGGAAGGAAAGTTAGATTTGATATACGAGCGCAAGCAGCAGGAGGTGGAATTTGCGCAAGCAGCGGATGATGCCATTGCAGAAGCTACCCGGAAAATGCTGGAAAAGAATCCGCTCGCATCGTTGATGGCACTGAACCGGGAGTTCCCGATTATTGCGGACGCCCGTTGTGCATTGGCTGCTCAATGGTTCAACGGACAGCTGGAAATCATCGGTGTACACACTTTTCTGCCGACCTTGATCGATTTACTGCGCGACAATCAACCCATGATGGAGTTTGTCCGTCAGTTGGTCAGCAGCCTGGAAGTGGGTGTCAACGACATGACCTTACAGGAAACGGATTTCGACAGTTGGGCTAAACAGCACATCGCCATCGCCCAAAACCTGCCGGGTGATCTGGACAAAGTGAAATCGCTTTCGCTGAATGCCAACACCACTCCGGTACTGTCCATCAATGTAGAAAATGGGGTGCGCAAGGTCTATCAGCTGATATTCGACAACATCGGCAAGGATGGGTTTGTGGGCACTTTGGACACCAGTATGCAGTCGGACGGAACGCTGCGTGCCTTGACACTGCTTCCGGCACTCTACTATGCCTGCAAGCAAGGCAAGACGGTAGTGGTGGACGAAATCAACTGCTGCCTGAGTCCCACCATGGTCAAGGGCATTGTGGAATATTTTGCAAAAACAGCCGACACCAACGGCCAGCTCATCTTTACCACCCACGACAACCAGCTGCTTGATGAGCGCGACATTCTCCGCTCGGATGAAATCTGGTTTGTAGATAAGCGTGAAGGGGCTTCGGTGCTCTACTCGCACAATGATTTCAAAGAGCACCACACCATTTCGCCCTTCAGGGGGTATAACGAAGGACGCTACGGAGCCATACGGTTTATTAATTTGCTGAAGGACTATGCCAACTGATCGGAAACTCACTTACGGAAGAAGGACAAGGGAACTGGATCTTCAACCTCAGTCGCCATCGTTGGCCGAAGTACCGGCTCAGCCAAGTGAAGCCGGAGCGATGCCTGTTCGTACTTTAAAAGGGTATGAAAAGACAGATGGTACGCTTTCCTATAGCATTGTCTGTGTCATCTCAGGCGGTGAACGCAAGGAAAAGGATTTCCTGCGTGAACTGATTCGCCAAAAGGAACTCCGTTCGCTGAGAGTGGCTTTTGTTTCCAAGGAGGGACAAGGGCTGCAACCTTACCAGATGCAAGCGATATGGTTCGCCATCCGGCAGTCAGGAGAAGTCGCACTTGCCAACCAGCATTATCAGCTGGACGATATGGATAAGGTATTCCTGCTGAGTGATGTGGATGAGTTCTACGACCAGCTTGTCAAGATAAGCAACGAATCTGATAATCAGGAAGCAGCACAATGGATTGTCAGCAATCCCTGCTTCGAAATCTGGCTTTACTACTGCTTTAAGAATGACCCGGAAACCGATTTGGAAAGTCTCAAAGCATTCGATGCAGCCAGGAGATGAAGCATTTGGGAAATATGCTTGTTCCCGGTGGGCTGAATCCGCTGCGGGCATTCGAGCAAATGGCTGAAGGCATCGCACACAGCCGGGAACATTATGCCGAAGACGAACAGCGCATCCCTTTGCTGTATGCTACACAAATGCACGAAATGGCTCAGTATCTCATCAACACGATGAACCGCACCGCCAATGAATACAATGAGTTTATTCAAAGGAAACAGGCATGGCGTGAAAAGATGAAAAGAAAAGACTGACTGATGAAAACGATATATAAAATGTAGTCCGCTTTCACGAAAAGCTGTTTTTCTTTTCACTGCAAAAAATCTTCATCTGCAGGGTTGTCACAAAAATTGCTTACGTGAGGGAAAACACACCTCAGAACATAGACAGCATAAAGTCGTACCCCACCTCTTCGTCGGGTACGACTTTTTTGCCATCAGCTATCTTGAATCCGGAGGACGGTTGATGCACCGTGCTCCGACAATCACACCCAATATGAGCAACAAGCACTTCCAAACAAGCACACACAGATGCTTTATCAGCCATCCGGCAAGCTGAAAGATTTTCTTTACCAACCACAAAGCCAGCTTTAAAAGCAGTGCTGCCACAAAGATGACCGGCAACAGATATATCAGTAACAACAACTCAAACATAAGACTCCATTTTAGTGAACACCAAGCCTCGAAACAGGGCTGTTTATCACCTTAAATATACTAATAATCAACGATATATAGAAATTTATTCTGGAGTTTTTTTCCTGTAAAACACAAGAATTTACGGGATGTCCTTACGTGTTTGTTTCCCTGATTGACAGAACTTAGTTATCGTGTTAAATGGAGAATCGGAAACGGATTGCCCTGCTCATCGAGAGCATCCCGACTCATTGTCCGAAAACCTTTGTGCAGATAGAAACAGGTTGCCTGGTCATTCTGCTCATTGACATCCACCTTCGTTGCACCATAGGAACCTATCGCCCGGTCAACCAAAATACTGCCCCATCCCTGACCGGTGCACTCCGGTGACAAGAACAGCATCTCAACCTTGTCACCCTGAATGCCCATAAACCCTTTAGCCTGCAGACCGCAGTACACTACAACCAGATGCCCCACTTCCCTAAGTGCCATGCCTACATATGGCTTGAGTTGTTCAATATCCGGCTCACTGAGAAAATGGTGGCTGGTCCGCACGGATTCATTCCACACCCCGGTCAAGGCATCCAACAAGCCGGAATCTCTGTTTCCCTGTATTTCCTGAATCTTCATTTGTTCCATAAATCAGTTCGTTGCTTCTTGGCGAAGATACACAAATAATCCGAATTAGGCCTGTAAGGTATACTGCAAGTCTGCTATCATCTTATGCCTTGAGTCCAAGGTTTTCAAGATGAATGAACCGACCTGCTTGCCATCCGTGTTTCCTGCATTTGCCTATGTGCGGTGTAGGATGACCCATACACAAGCTTACATGAACAGCTTCGCACGACATGTTCAGTGACCTGGGTTTTACGGATGCCCATAGACAGGAAACCGCCGTTTCACGATTCTTATGCCACGGGATATGCGCCACCAAGTTTCCATGAATATCCGGTTTCCGACATCTCGGTCAAAATGAAGTTCCGCTGGAAAATTTCTGTTGTACATTTTGTCGGGAAACTGGTTTGCACGGTAATTTTGGTGTCAGAATGAACCTCGGGAGACATCGAACTGCGTTGCAGGATTTTCCAAGCAAGTTGTACTTTTGTGGCCACAAAACTCCGTTTCGTCTTCACAAAAGTGACTTGCCGAATGCTACCGCATCGGAGCGATTTCATCGCTGTTTCGCCTTGCGAAAAAAGGTTTGGTAAACCCGATAACCCTGTTAGTATCGTATGAAGAAACAAAAGACCAAATACATCAAGGTCCGGATGACCTTGGAAGAAGTGGAACAGTTCAAGAAAAAGGCAAAAGAATACAAAACGGTAAGCCACTACGTCCGCAGGGCTCTCGAAGAATATTCGAACATGAACATCCGACAGCAGATTGAACTCATGAATGACCTGGGTACGTTTTACCAAAAGTATCAGAACGAACTGTCCTGGGCAGGAAGTAACCTGAATCAGGCGATGAAGAGAGCCAATGAACTGTCCGTTGCAGGGTTGCTTGCACCCGGCTATTTACGGGAGGTGCTGCTGCCCACCATCCAGGAAACCCAGCACACACTGACCTTGATAAAGCGAGAACTGGAAACCTTAATGCTGAAGAGTATCAGGTCTGCCCAACCCGAAACCTCTGATGAAGAGTAATCCAGGCAACGGAACAGCAGGATTTCAAAATCCCGAAAATTGCTGCATCCTTGTTCCTCCAGCATTCCATTCACTTGAAAACACCATACGGATATGATCGCAACCATTTTACCCGGAAGCACCAACTTCCATGCCGTCGGTTACAATGAACATAAGGTTTCGAAAGGACTTGCCCGGCTCATCGAGATGAAGAATTTCGGTGCACTCGGTATCGTGCGCCCACCCACCACGGACGACAAGATTGACTTCCTGAAGAAATACAGTTCTGCCAACAACCGCATCCAAAAGGCGCAGTTCCATGTAGCCATCAGTTGCAAGGGACATGAAATGACAGAAGCCCAGCTGCTGGACTTTACGCACCAATATCTCCAGGAGATGGGATATGCCGAACCCGGACAACCCTGGCTCATCTATGCGCACCACGATACCGACAACACCCACCTGCACGTGGTGACTTCCAGAATCGCACCCGACGGGCGCAAGATTCCTCATGCCCATGAGCGCAGGCGTTCTCAGGAAGTGATAGACAAGTTGCTGGGCATGGACCGAAAAAGGAAAACGGCAGCGGACATCGACGCAGCCAAACAATATACTTTTTCGTCCTTCGCCCAATTCAAAGCGGTGCTGACCTCCATGGGGTATGAAGCCTACCAGAAGGACGGCACGGTGTTTGTCAAACGGGGAGGAAAGGTACAGGAACGAATACCGCTGGCGGAAATTGAATCGCTCTACAAGAACAGTTACCGGGAACGGGTACGTTGCCAGCAACTGCGTAGCATTCTCAAAAAATACAGGGACGTGAGTGCAGACCGGGAGGATTTGCAGAAAGAGCTGAAGAGCAAATTCGGAATAGACCTGGTATTCTTCGGCAAGAAAGATGCACCTTACGGCTACCTGATTGTGGACCATGCCAACAAGACAGTCATCCATGGAGCCAGGGTGTTGGCGATGGATGAGCTGCTGGATTTCGCCACACCGGAAGAACGGTTTGAACGCATCGAAAACTACATTGACCAGCTACTGACCCTGAATCCCAAGATAACACAGGGAGAGATTTTCCAGAAGCTGCGCAAGCAACGGGCATATATAAAGAAAGGAGTGATTTACTTTGACGGTAAGTCCCGCCCCTTGAAACCGTTCATGGCAGAAGCCATCAACCGGAACAACCGCATCCATTACATCGAAATGTTCCGTCCCGCTACAGAGGCAGAACGGGAACTGCTCTGCAAGATTTTCAAAGTGGACCGTCCGGACTTGGTGGACATTTCTACGGAACGTCCTCCCACGTATGCCGATGCCGCGGGCAAACTGCGTGATATATTCCAGAATCCCGAAGTAAAGTCCCCCCGCAGCGCCATGTATCAGGAAGGCTTCATTATCCGTCAGGTCGATGATACCTACTATGCCATCAACTTCAAGGAACATATCCTAATCAACCTGAATGAAGAAGGCTTCGATGTGGAACGGGTGAAGAAGAAACCCAAGAAGCCACAACGAAATGGGGTTCCGTTCAAGAAGTCCAAGAAGACACTCAATCCAATCAAGAGTCTGCAGCGGAAGTCCCATCAAGGACTGGGCAAACTCCGGAAAGAAGGTGTCGGCAGCCACGGCGCCAACCGCGAATGGGAAGTGGGACAAAATACCCACTACGAGGATATAGATGACGGACGTTCGCTGAAAAGGTAGATACTGATACCTTTCCGATGAAGTGACAGCAGGAAGAGGACTTCCTGTTGTCACTTTTTTAGTCGGATAATACCGCAATACCCCTGACAGTTTCACCCAAGCACCCGGGTTATGCCTACTGAAAGCATAAAAGTGTTGTGCATTTTGTTACCGCCGTACCCGGAACCTATTTTTGCTGCCGAATCAAATATGTAGAAAAGCAACATGGTACAGACACCCGTTATCGTGACATTCGCCAACCAGAAAGGAGGAGTCGGCAAAACGACCCTCTGCGTGACCTTTGCCAATTACCTGGTGATGAAAGGAGCCCGTGTCGTGGTGATTGACTGTGACTCCCAACATTCCATCCTGAAATGCAGAAAGGCGGATATCAAGAAATACGGAGAAACCGTCACTCCCTATGACGTGCTGGCTTATGAAGCCAACGACAAACAAGCCATGACAACCCTCATGGAGAAACTGCATAATGATCCGAGCATCGACGTGGTTCTCATGGATTCTCCCGGCAGTCTGAAAGTGGAGGGGCTGATTCCCCTGTTCGTCAACACGGATGTCATCGTGGTGCCGTTTCACTATGACTTGGTGACGGTACCTTCCACCGCCAGCTTCCTGCTCTTCATTGACCGACTAAAAAAAGCGGTGGGAGAACAGATGAAGGCACGGCTCTTCATGGTTCCCAACCTGAATGACGGCAGAGTGGGCAAACGCCACGAACTTGTGCTGTGGGAGAATACCAGGGAAGCCTTCTCCAACTACGGCTATGTCACCGCCAAGATTCCCAAGCGGGCAGATATGGAACGTTTCAGCACCATGGCGGCATTGGACAGACAAGCAGGAATCGTTTCTCCGGTATTCGACAAAATATATTCCGGCATCTTCGACACCCTACAGCCTATTCGGGAACCCACACTGTCGGGCATCCAGTTGACTGCCAACCTGAATCAGAATGAGGAAGCCCAGCAGGATGCCGATGAAAAACAATCCCAAGATACATAAACCATCAACATTCATAGCACAATGAAAAAGGATATTCAAATAGATGACCTGATGAAAGGAATCAATGATGATGAACTCATCCTGCAGGAACAGACACTGCACACTGAGGGTACAGTCAACGAACCCCACGAAGAAAGAAGCCGAACGGACTTGCTTGAACCGGCAACGGAATCCCTGCAGCCGGAAGAGAAGGACAACTGCTGGAAGGACTTTATGACCTACCTGGAGAACGATGAAAGCAATCCCGACAAAACGGAACGGCTGGTCTGCAAACTGGACCGCGACCTGGCGGATTCGCTGGATGACTGCAACATCCGCAACCGTTGCCGTTCGGATCTGGTCAATGCCATTGTCCGCGCCTTCTTCAAGAACTATCTTCCCGAACTGGCACAATACCGCCGGGAGAAGAAATCACTCTTTATTCACTACAATCAATCTGCGTATGAAAAAGAATCTATGGACTGAAGAAATGCTTCGCACCCTTGCCGAACTCTACCCTATGGAAACCAACGCCTTTACAGCTTCCGTGCTGCAGGTGGGTGAAACGGCTGTCAAGGAGAAAGCCCGGGAGCTGGGACTGGTGAAAGTGGTGAAGAGCAAGTGGCTGAACCGGGCTGAACACATCCGCAGCCATTTCGAGGAACGCTCGTTTACCGAGATTGCCCGGGAACTGGGCATCACCCGGCACAGCGTAAGCCGGATTGCCGGAAAGCTGGGACTGAAACGGAGCAAGCCGGAAAGCTATCAGGTAAGTTCCCGTGTCAGGATGGAAATGATCCGCAGGGAAAGGCGGAGGGTGATTTTCGGACTGGATCCGGTCACACGGATAAAGGTCATCTCACACCGAGCCAAGGTAAGGCTGCGCTCCAGACTCAAATCCAAAGGTTACGTCATCAGCGGACATAAGAACGTGATGTATTTCACCGATCATACCCAACGGAAGGAAAAGCTGGAAAACAAAGCGACCAAACTGGGACTGACCTTCCAGCCTTTTCCTGATGATGAAGTGATTCTATTACCCAATGCCATATAACACGCACCATGGAATACGGACAAGTAGTAACTCTTCTATTTGTTGCCCTGCTCGGCTATTATGTCTTTCTGATTGTAACGGACTTGCAGAAGGCAAAGGCAGCACAGATGGCAGAACAGGAGAACCACATGGAAGAGGACATAGATATTTCGGACGAAGCGCAGAGTTTCCAACCGAAAAAGGTGGGACGAGAGGAGGAGAAAAAGGAAGAGCAGCCGAAAGACCAGAAGGAATCAGCCGCTGCAGATTCTCCGCAGAATCCTGTATCCACATCAGACCCCGTCCCAGCGGCAAACCGCCAGGAAAAAACGGCAGAACCTGAAAAACCTTTCCACCGACCGGGCTACCGGGAAGCCATCATGACAGACGGCATTTTGGTGGAGGAACTGTTTAAGCAAATCGAGAAGCTGGCAGAAACCGGCTGCAGCGATTTAGGAAACGTTATCTATCAGTGCGAAACCGCACGATAAAGCATTTCACCCTACCGGAAACAGACCGGACCGTCGGTTTGAATCCGCTTTTACTTGAATAACATCTGATACTTGAGCGACCTCTGTTTCTTTGGCGATAAAACCTATAAACAAGTTTACAATCATGCAAATTTCAAGACAAAAAGTACAAGATGCATTCAATCGCATCCTTTGTTCCCGATTCGCTCAGAAAACAACTATGGCACTCATTGCCCTCACGATTTCCGCAGGAGAAGCCATGGCTGCCAGTAAAGGTGCCGCCGGCTTCACCAAAGCCACGCAGGAAGTAAGTTCCTATCAGACACCTGTTTCCAACCTGATGAAAGCCATTGCTGCCGTTATCGTTTTAGTAGGAGCTTTTAACGTTTATTTTAAAATGCAAAACGGCGACCAGGACGTGAAAAAGACTATCATGCTGACCATTGGAGGCTGTATTGCTTTTATCGCACTGTCCGAGGCATTGCCGTTGTTTTTCAAATAATCCACTCAAAAAAATATACTGTATGACGATGAATCACGAAGGCTATCCTGTATTCAAGGGACTGCAGAAGCCGTTGGAGTTTATGGGCATCCGAGGGCGTTTCCTGACACTGGCTGCTGGGGCAATCGGTGTGTCGTTTGTCGGCTTTATCGGCTTCTCCATTGTTTTGGGCAAGCTTGCCGGATTCATCGCCATGCTGGTGATGGCACTGGCGGGTCTGGTCACCATCTTTGTCAAGCAACGGGGCGGACTGCATAACAAACGGAGGTCGAGAGGCATCTTCGTGTACAGAAACCTGAGAAAGAAATCCTAACAAACATCATCCTATGGCTGCCAACAAAAAACGCGCATTTGACGGGCTCTATGCCCAATTGGAAGAGGTGAACAACCATGTTGTTCTTTTCGCTGCAAAAGGCGAACCTTCCGTAATCTTTGAAATGACCAATCCCGTGCAGCAGCTCTGTACAGATGCAGAGCAGTACCTGCGCTTTCAGGATGTGCTCTCCAACATCGTACAGACTCTTGGCGAGGGATATGCCCTGCAGAAACAGGATGTCTTCTGCAAACAGTCCTATCACCACGAGGTGCCGGAGGATGCGGAATTTCTGACACGAAGCTACTTCCGCTACTTTGAGGGAAGAGAATTTACGGAGATACGGACTTTCCTTATCCTAACGCAGGAGGCACAGCGCAGCCAGTTCGTGCAGTACGACCCGAAAAAATGGCTGGACTTTCACGCCAAGGTCAACAAGGTTTCCGACATTCTCAGCGAGAAGCATATCCGGCACCGGATGCTGTCCAAGGAAGAGGTCAACGAATACTGCCACCGCTTCATGGCTTTTCAGTTCCGTCACGGTCCGTTCTCCATGAGCAACTTCAAGGCATCGGACGAGTATCTGAAAATCGGCAACCGGGTGGTCCGTTCCTATCCGCTGGTGGATATAGACGAGATTAACCTGCCGTCCCTGGTGAAGCCCTACACGCAGACTTCCATCAACGGCTATGCCATCGCTACCGACCTGCTTTCCTTTCTGACACAGGTACCGCATGCGGATTGTGTGGTGTATAACCAGGTGGTACAGATACCCGAACAGCGCAAGCTGCTCCGCAAGCTCCAGGGTAAAGCCAAACGTCACGGCTCCATGCCCGACCCGAGCAACAAGATTGCTAAGGCGGACATCGAGGAAGTGTTGCAACAGCTGGCTGTGGACAGCACCCTGCTGGTCTATACCAATTTCAATATCCTGGTGAGCTGCCCGGTGGATAAGGTCACCCCGGTCACTTCCTATCTGGAAACCAAGCTGTATGAATGCGGCATCATGCCGTCCCGTACCGCCTACAATCAGCTGGAATTGTTTACGGACAGCTTCCCCGGCAACGGCTATGCCTTCAATCCGGACTATGACCTCTTTTTGACGCTCTCCGATGCCGCTTTGTGCTTCTTCTTCAAGGAGCACTTGAAAGGTTCGGAAGATACTCCGCTGACTACTTACTACACCGATCGCCAGGGGCTGCCGGTGTGTATTGACATCACAGGGAAAGAGGGCAAGGTGAAGATGACGGACAATGCCAACTTCTTCTGCATCGGACCGAGTGGCAGTGGCAAGAGCTTCCACATGAACAGCGTGGTCAGACAGCTGCTGGAGCAAAAAACAGATGTGGTCATGGTCGATACGGGCGACTCCTACGAAGGAATCTGCGGTTACTACAAGGGTACGTACATTTCTTACTCCAAGGAGAAGCCTATTTCCATGAACCCTTTCAAGGTGACAAAGGAAGAGTATGACCTGAACTTCGGGGAGAAGAAGAACTTCCTCAAGTCACTCATCTTTCTCATCTTCAAAGGCAATGAGTTTCCGAGCAAGATTGAGGATATGCTCATCAACCAGACCATCGTGGAATACTACGAAGCCTACTTCCAGCCCTTCATCAAGTTCACCGAAAAGGAACGTGAAGGGTTGAGACAAAAGCTGTTGGTTGCCTCCAAGATGGAAGAAGACTACGACAAGTTCTCCCACAGCATGGAAGATATTGATGCCCAAATCAGAGAAGCCGAAATGGACAAGCAGGCAGAAAGCAGGGCACTCATGCTTCCGGCAGAAGCCCGGCGACTCAAGCTGCTCCGCCAGTGCCGTTCGCTCTATGCCCTTGCCCAGGATGAAGCTGCCAGCAAAGGGGAAAAGGAACGTGCCCTGCAGATTATCGAGAACTACAAGAAGGAACTCTACAACAACTCCATGCTTATCAAGATAGACAAGCAGATAGACCACATCGAGGAACAGAAACGCAGACTGAAAGTCCGGGAACTGTCCTTCAATTCCTACTATGAGTTTGCACTGGAGCGCATTCCGCAAATCGTGGCACAGGAGAAGATTCAGTTCAACATCCGGGACTTCGCTGCCATTCTGAAGCAGTTCTACCGGGGCGGCGAACTGGAGATGACCCTGAATTCTGACCTGGACGTGAACCTCTTTGATGAGCAGTTCATTGTCTTCGAGATTGACAAGATTAAAGATGACCCCGTGCTGTTTCCGATTGTGGTACTCATCATCATGGACGTGTTCCTGCAGAAGATGCGCATCAAGAAAGGACGTAAGGCGCTGATTATCGAGGAAGCGTGGAAGGCGATTGCTTCGCCCACCATGGCGGAATACATCAAATATTTGTACAAAACGGTCAGAAAGTTCCATGGCATAGCAGGTGTCGTTACCCAGGAGTTGAATGACGTGATAGATTCGCCCATCGTGAAGGAAGCCATCATCAACAATTCCGATGTGAAGATACTGCTCGACCAGACCAAGTTCAAGGACCGCTACGAGGACATTGCCGCCATCTTGGGACTGACCCCCATCCAGAGGCAGCAGATATTTACCATCAATGCCCTGAACAACCGGGAAGGACGCAGCTATTTCAAGGAAGTCTGGATATGCCGGGGACAATACTCGGATGTGTACGGTGTGGAAGAAGCACCGGAATGCTACTGGGCTTATACCACCGAACGCACGGAGAAGGAAGCCCTCAAACTCTATCTGGCTCACTACGGCACGATGCAGGAAGCCATCACCCGTATGGAGGCAGACCGTCATCAAGCGGGCAGCCCCAAGTACCTGGAGTTTGCCCGCCAAGTCAACGAACATCAAAAAGTCATGTCATTATGGTAAAGCTACGATTATTTCTGACGGTGGTGCTGGTGACGGCAGCCTCCGTCCAAACTTTTGCAGGCTGGCGCATTGTCATTGACAAGAACTGCATCAAGGTGGTAGCCGCCAATACGGCTTCCCAGAAACTGATTGAAGACCAGCATAACCTGCGCCTGGATTCCATCGCTGCCAAGCAGCAGAAGGTGGAACTCTACTCGGTGAGCATGGCAACCATCAAGGAACTCTACAAGCTGTCGATGCAGAACATTTCCGGATTCGGCACGGAGAGCCGCTACTACAAGGAAATTGGCTCGTGTGCCTTCGACATCCTGAAGGATGTGCCGGAACTGATTAAAACGGTCAACGGGGCTAAGTTCACCAACAAGCTCTACTGCCTGACAGAACTGGGCGGGCTGGTGATGGAAACGCAACAGCTGGTGGGCAACTTCGTGAACATCGTAAACAATGCCCGGGTGCAGAATCCGCTCAAGGGACAAGGCACCGCCGAGAAGAAGAGCGACGGCTACAACATGCTCGACCGCTACGAACGGCTGACGCTCGCCAACCGCATCTATACCGACCTAATGGAGATTCGCTATAAGGTGGAGGGAATGATGCTCATGGCGCAGTTTGCCACAGCCAATGACCTCTTCTTTGCCATCGACCCGGAGGGATGGGCAAACGTAATGACCATGCACAACCAGGTGGGCGGTCTGGTCCAGGACTGGAACGGACTGGCTGCTCGTTCCTAACTTAAAACCGGATAGGCTATGAAACGAATCACTATCCTGAGTGTTGCACTCTGCCTGCTGACCTTACTGGTTCCGGGCAGGAGCCTGGCAGGTGTCGTCCCCAAGGACCTGCCGACCATCGAAGCCTTGATTGCCCTCCACAAGGCGGTGAAGAAGGACGAGGACAAAGCCATGCAGCGGGTGGCTACGAGTTTCGGGGAACAGTCGCTGGTCACCAAGGGAGCGAACCGCTTCAACGAGGTACGGACCACCCTGAACACGAAGATGAACAATGCCCATTCCTACCTGGTGCTGGCAGGGGCTGTCTCTTCCACGGCGAACTCGCTCTACATGCTGGTCAAGGAGTACAAGGACTTTACGTCCAACACCTTCAAGCACGTGAAGAAAAAGCCTTTTGTCGCATGGTATTATGCGGATGCCAACCTGGCTATCTCCCGGGAAGTGAAGCACTGCTACAAGCTGTATGCTTCCGTAGCTGCCTCGGGCATCAACCTGATGAAGGCTTCCCTCGATGAGAAACTGAACCTGGTGATGACGCTGAAAAGCACCATCGACAAGGCAAGGTATATCATCGACAATGCCAACCTCTACTGTTACCTCATGACGCAGGGCGGATGGAAGCCGGATTACATCTGGGAAATTCTCAACTCCAGCGTGAAGGACGAGATTGTAAACAAGGTGGTCAACAAATGGAATCAAGGATATGCGGTATAGAATCTTATTACTTTGCTTGCTGGGCATGACGGCGGCTTCCGGTCTGCATGCCCAGCGTCCGGCCAAGGACAAGGAAAAAGCCCGGCAGTGGCAGTCGATGGAGAACGGACCCTGGGACTTTGCACCGGACTGGTACTACTTCCTGCTGCACAAGAAATACTCAGGTGCGGAAATGTATTGGAAATGGGCAGGGTTCAACTCGGGATTCCGGGTACGTTTCAAGGAATCCAAGTCGAACATCAAACGCATCATGCCCACCCGGGTGGTATCTGAAGAGACCCAGCGGCAGAAGGTGAAGAAGGTGGAAGAAGAACGGAAATACCTGGAGGAACTCTACAAGGAGGAACTGCTGCGGGAAGCTGACCGGGCGGTGGACCTGGCTTATCCGGCATACAAGGATGAATTCAACCGGATGCAGGACTGCATCACCGAGGGGTTGCTCTACTGCCTGAAGAAGAGCAGTGGAAAGCTCAAATACCAGGTGGATGAGCTGAGCCGGGAGAATGAGATTCTCTGTGCCGACATCGCCTACATCCACAAGACCGGAGTGGGCTACGGACTGGAGAATGCCAAACGGCAGCAGGCTTACGAGGAAGCCCGGCAGAAGATGGAAACGCTGGTCAAACGGACTGCCAACCTCTGCGCCGTAGCGGCTACCCATTATTGAACTGAGATGAAACAACGAACGTATAACCAACAAATTATTGAAGCAAATGAATCTACTATTTGTTCCCTTAACCATCGGACTGCCTGCCATTGACGAGAGTCTGGACAAGCTGCTGGTCGCCATGGAGACCTTCCCGAATGTGGCAATACTGGGGGATGCCATCGGACTGGCACGCATCATCGGCTTGCTGCTGGCGCTCTGTGTAGGCTCCTACGAGTGCTGGATGATGATGCTCGGACGGCGTGGCATGGACGTGATGAAACTCCTGCGCATCATCGGCATTTCCATCTGTATCTCTTCTTCCTCGTGGATCGGTCAGGCCCTGCAGGTTCCCGGCAAAGGATTGGAAACCGCTACCAAGGCCATGGCAAAAGCCAAGAACAAGGAAGTGGCCACTTTCGAGTTGAAGGTGGCGCAGAAACAGAGTGAATACCTCGACCGCCTGCGGGAGGTGCAGGACTCCATTTCCACCGCCCAGCAGGTAGCCGCCATCGGACAGGATGCTGCCTGGTGGGACAAGCTCATCTACAACGTGGAGAATCTGGGCAACACCATCAACAACTATGCCCAGCGGGCAGCGGTGGCGGCTGAAACCAAGATGAGCGAATGGATCAACGATGTCATACGCTTTGTGGGGGAACTGATATTCCAGATGTCCTACTACGGCATTCTGGTGGCGCAGCGCATCTTCATGGCCATCATGATGATTTTCTGTCCCATCATGTTCGCCCTATCTCTGGCTCCGCCTTGGAACTCGGCCTGGAGCCAGTGGATGTCGAAGTTCCTATCCCTCTCGCTGTGGGGCTTTGTCACCTATATGTGCATCTACTACATTGATTTCATCCTGCTCTATAACCTGCAGCAGGACCTCATAGCTTACAACCACCTGCTTCACGGCTCGGTAAACTCCTGGGAACAGATCGGAGCACTGGGACTGCAGGGCATCGGTTCCAACTGTATGTATGCCATGGGGATGCTGGTGGGTGCCTATATCATCCGCTTTGTGCCTGAAGTGGCTTCCTGGCTGATTCCGGGCGGTGTCAGCTCCGGTGCAGGAAGTGCAGCAGGCGGTGCCGTGATGGGCATGTCTTCCATGGCTGGCGGTGCAGCAGGGGCAATAGCAGGAGCTGCCGTAAGCGGTGCCGTGTCCATCGTGAAGCCCAGCGCAGGCAAGAACAGCAAATAATTTCTAATCCCAACGAATATGCTTATCGAATCATTAGCACAGAAAACGAAACTCGCCCTGATGACGGTGCTGGCCACGATAGGTGGCTGCACCCTCATCTGCGGGTTCACCATCTGGTGCTGCATCTCCCTCGTGACGAAAGAACGGGAGCAGATCTACATACTGGACGGTGACATTCCCTTCCTGGCACAGCGTGCCCGGCTGGAAGCGAACTTCACGATGGAAGCCAAGGCGCATATCCAGCTCTTCCATCAGTACTTCTTTAACCTGCCTCCCGACAACGACTACATCAAGTGGACGGTCGGAAAAGCAATGTACATGGCGGACGGTACGGCTCTCAAGCAGAAGCAGGCATTGGACGAGAACGGATTCTATTCGGATATCATCTCCTCTTCAGCAGTGTGTACCATCATGTGTGATTCCATTCAGTTCGATGAACACGAACGGAAGTTCACCTACTACGGGACGCAGCTCATCAAGCGCCGTACCCGGGACCTGAAACGCTCCATGGTCACTACAGGCTACATCGAATCAGTCCCCCGTACCCGGAACAATCCGCACGGTCTGATGATTACGAACTGGAGAACACTGGAGAACAAGGATTTGGATTATTGAACCGACAACCCCTAAATGAGATACAATGAAGTCGATTAAACGTAGCTTACAAGAGAGCCGGCTAAACACGCACCGGCTGATACGGGCATGGCTGCAACCCCGGCTGGGTGAAATGGGCAACCGCTTCCGGCTGGGTGGTCGCATCCGGCTGGCCAACCGCTGGGCAAGGAAGCATCCCCGGCGCACCTTTGCCTGTGTGGTGGGGTCGCTGGCTTTCCTGCTGGCGGGAAATATCGCAGGGGATGTCCTGCTGACGGGCAACTGGGAAACGGACGAAGCAGCGTGGACAGGCACGGAAAGCCTGAACGGCATCGCACTGGTGGAACCGATGTTTCAGGGGTTCCGCACCATACAGGCAAACAAGAACGTGCACCGTACCACGCTGATGGAACTGACTGGCCGGGGACAGAAACTGCGGGAGGAACTGGATTCGCTCATCGCCCTTCCCCGTAAAAGCCATGCGGACTCCATCCGAATCGTCCAACGCTACCAGCAACTGGAACACATCGTCCAATCACTAAAAAACAATGATACCCATGATGAAAATTAACTTCAAACAGCCCAAGTACATCTTTCCGCTGGTGGTGTTCATCCCACTGTGCGCCCTGGTGTATTTTGTGATGCAGACCTTCGGGGGTGGCAGTGAAACGAAACAGACGGTAGCCACCGACCGCATCAATACGGAGCTTCCCAAAGCGCAGGCGGAGGAAGCCGGAGACAAGATGTATGAGATGTCCCGACGTTTCGGGGACGAGGATGCCTTTACTGCCGTGGGCGGCATCGGCGAGGAAAAACAAACGGACGAGGAGCTGGAGCACGGCTACAGCGAGGAGGAACTGAACAGACTGGATGCGGCGGAAGCGGAACGGCTCCGTCAGCAACGGGAAATGGAGGAACTGGAACGGTCGCTGGCTGAGTCCAAGCGGCATATCAACTCCTACGCCTACGGGAACAACGCTTCTCACCGGACTGCAGGCGGCACACAGGGCAACGGTGCCTCGCCAGACTATACCTCGCAGGAGGATTTTGCCCGTGACCTGGAGGAAATCCAACGGCGCAGCTACGAGCGGCAGAAAGCCATCGAGAAGGGACTGGGCTTCGGCAGCGAGGATGCGGAGGAAGCGGCACAGAAGCAACGGGCGGACTCGATTGCCAAGGTCAGACAGGCGGAAAGGGAACGCAACCGGCCGAACCTGGTCATCAAGTCCGCCGATACGAATGCGGACAAATTCCATACGGTCACCGCCTCGGAGGATGCCGTGGAAGCGAAACTGATCCGGGCAATGATTGACCAGACCACCAAGGCAAAGGAGGGAACCCGGCTTCGTTTCAAGCTGCTGGACGACGTGACGGTGAGCGGAACGAAACTGCGGAAAGGAACCTATCTCTATGGTACGGTGTCGGGCTTCGGACAGCAGCGTGTACGGGCCACCATCACGAGCATTCTGGCTGGGGACAAGTTCATCAAGGTGAAGCTCTCGGTGTTCGACAACGACGGCATGGAAGGGTTCTATGTACCTGAATCAGCTTTCCGTGACTTCGTGAAGGATGCCGGTTCCAGCACAGTGCAGCAGAACATCAGCTTCGAATCGGAGAACGGCTACGGGTCGGGCATATCGGGCGAAGCCATTGCCCTGCAGGCCTTGCAGAATATGTACAATTCGGCGACTTCTGCCATTTCGTCGAATATCCGCAAAAACAAGGCGAAAATCAAGTACAACACGATTGTCTATCTGATCAACTCGGAGGATGCCCGGTAAAGGACAAGGATGGAAATAGGTAAACTTTATTACTAATCATATAGTCAACAAGATTACAAAGCATAAAGTAAGTAAGTTTACAAGTAACCAAAGCACACAATCAGCAAATCATAAAAATTACCCAATATGAAAACAAAATTATTTTTACTTTTCTTCGGTCTTCTCGGTATCATCGGACACGTTTCCGCCAAAGAGAAGATCTACGTGAACAGCGAGGTGACCACCCACATCGTCATGCCCGAGAACATCAAGCTGGTGGACATTTCCACACCCAAGATTATCGGCAATCAGTGCGCCGACAACATGGTACGCATCAAGCCTTTTATGGAGGCTGCCGGGGACTCCCTGCAGACGGCTGGCTACCGGGACAATGAACTGCTGGGAACGGTCACCCTGATCGGTGAACGGCACATCGCCCAGTATGATGTTCTCTACACCAGTGTTCCCGCTCTGGCGGCTTCCATCTTCGAAGTGCCCTACAGCCATACGAAGTCCTACATCAACCCGGAGGTGTCCATGCCCATGGCGGAAATGGCACGCTATGCCTGGGCGGTTTACAGCAGCGATAGAAAATTCAACCAAATTGTGTCCAAGGCGCACGGCATGAAAGCCGTGGTCAACAACATCTATGCCGTGGGGGATTATTTCTTCATCGACTATTCCCTGCAGAACAGGACGAAGATTCCCTACGACATCGAGGAAATCCGGGTGAAGCTGACGGACAAGAAGGAAACGAAAGCCACCAACTCGCAGACCATCGAGCTGGCGCCGGTCTTTACGCTCAACTCTTCACGCAAGTTCAAGAAGAACTACCGCAATGTGATGGTGCTTCCCAAACTGACGTTCCCGGACGAGAAGGTGCTCCGCCTGGAAATATCGGAGAACCAGATTAGCGGTCGCGTGATTGTGCTGACCATTGAATACGAAGATATCCTTCATGCGGACGGATTTGATTCGGACATCCTGAAGGAGGCGGCTTACTATCCTTATTATTACATCTCTTATCCTACACAGCCATGAAAAAATACCTGTTGATTCTCTGTTGTGCGGCACTTTCTCTCGCTGCTTCCGCACAAGACAGCAAACTGACCCTGAATGCGGGGTTCCTATTTCCCTCTACGTTGAACGCAACCGTCGGTTACGAACGTCCTCTTTCCTACGGAAATGCGGTGGAACTCTTCGGTGAAGTGGGCAGCCACTGGCAGAAGGACGACTTCTGGAAAGGCTATTATTGGGACGGCGGCATCCTCTACAAGCACCGCCTGGCACGTTACAAGAACGGTATGCTCCGCTTCCGTTTCGGACCGCAATTCGGAGCGACCCAGAAGAAGTTCTTCTTCGGGCTGGAAGCCGGGTTTGAATACAGCTATGTCTTTCAAAACGGCTGGGTGTTTTCGCTGATCCAGAAGAACAACGTCAACTTCCTGCATGGAGATACCTTTCGCAACGGACTCTTACTGGGTGTAAAAATTCCGTTCTGATTATCGTTTAACGTGTATTTTAAATGCAATAACAATGGCATTCGAAGAAACCCGGGAACAACAGCAGATGTACAACTACTTCCGCAGTTGCATCTATATTTTTCTCATCATCGAGATTGTGATGAATCTTCCCATCACGGCGGATAACCGTGTCACGCAGTTTGTCCTGGACTTGTTGGGCAGATTCAAGGTGTTCAATTCCATATCGGGTTGCAAGGTGGCTGAACTGATCTGCATCTGTGTGGTCTGTATCGGAACCAAGGCAAAGAAGGCACTGAAGTTCAACGTCAAGACGATGGTCATCTATCCGGTGCTGGCCGGATTGACATTGGTCGGGATGTGTTTTATCTTTCACGGCATGAATATCGGCATGAGTTGGTTCGGCTTCCCGGCCAACCGCATCCTTTATGCGCTCTGCTCGGTGGTGGGTACCATGTTGGTGCATCAGGGACTGGACGGCATCGCCAAGTATTACAACTACAAGGTGGGTGAAGACCGCTTCAACTTCGAGAACGAATCGTTCCAGCAGTCGGAAACTCTGGTAGCCAATGACTATTCGGTGAATATCCCGATGATTTACTACTGGAAGCAGAAGATGCACAAGGGCTGGATTAACATCATCAATCCTTTCCGTGGGACGATTGTACTGGGTACACCGGGTTCGGGTAAGTCCTTCGGTATCATTGATCCGTTCATCCGTCAGCATGCAGCCAAGGGGTTCTCTATGATGGTATATGACTTCAAGTACCCGACACTCGCCAAGACGCTTTTCTATCAGTATTGCAAGAACCGAAAGGCTGGCAGACTGCCGCAGAACTGTGGTTTCCGTACCATCAACTTTACGGATGTAGAGTATTCGGACCGCATCAATCCGATTCAGCGCAAGTACATTCCGGACCTGGCGGCAGCATCGGAAACGGCGGCTACCCTGCTGGCTTCCCTGAACAAGGGTGGCGGTGAGAAGAAAGGTGGTTCGGAGGCATTCTTCACCAACTCGGCAGAGAACTTCCTGGCGGCGATTATCTATTTCTTTGTGAACTTCCATCCGGTGGGCTTCAAGCACGGCAAGAAGCTGAAACGCTTTGTTTCTTTAGTGGATGACCCGAAGAATACGGACAGGAAGGTTCACAAGTATGAGATTGTGATCCGGAACTGGGATGATTTCAATGCGGTTGACCAGGACGGAAATGTAGTGCTGGATTTCGTGGATGAGAACGGAAACGACGTGTCAACGGATGAAGACCGGATGTTTGTGGACTTGAACGGCTTTTCCTACAAAGACCGGACGGGTAAGCAGGTGAAGATTGAACGCTGCTGGTACGAGAATGAAGACGGCAAGGAGGTGGAGCCGGACACCATTACCGGGGAGTTCTCGGACATGCCGCATGTGCTTTCCTTCTTAGGCAGATCCTACGACCAGGTGTTCAACATCCTCATGCAGGACGATAAGATTGCTTCCCTCATGGCTCCGTTCAAGAGTGCCTACGAGAACAAGGCGAACGACCAGCTGGAAGGTATGGTGGGTACACTCCGTGTCAATGCTGCCCGACTGGTATCTCCGGAAGCCTACTGGGTGTTTACGGGGGATGACTTCGACTTGAAGATTTCGGACAAGGAAAATCCGAGCTATCTGGTGATTGCCAACGACCCGGAGAAGGAACAGGTCATCGGTTCTTTGAATGCACTGGTGCTGAACCGACTGATTACCCGAGTCAACTCCAAGGGAAACATCCCGGTGAGCATCATCGTGGATGAGTTGCCTACACTCTACTTCCACAAGATAGACCGCTTGATTGGTACGGCCCGCTCCAACAAGGTGGCGGTGACCCTGGGTTTTCAGGAGCTGCCGCAGCTGGAAGCGGACTACGGCAAGGTGGGGATGCAGAAGATTATCACGACCTGCGGTAACATCTTCATGGGTGCTGCCCGTAACAAGGAAACGCTGGAATGGGCGCAGAATGATGTGTTTGGTAAGGCGAAGCAGACTTCCCGGTCCATCTCCATCAACGACAACAAGGTATCGACCACCATCTCCGAGAAGATGGACTACCTGGTGCCTGCTGCCAAGATAGCGGACATGGCAACCGGTTGGCTGGCGGGCCAGGCTGCCCGTGACTTCACGGCTACGGATGACAGCATGCTGAACCACTTCGACATCGAGCAGTCGGAAGAGTTCAAGACCACGAAGTACTTCTGCAAGACGCACTTCGATATGAAAAAGATTAAAGACGAAGAGGACCACTATGTGCCGCTGCCGAAAATCTATGAGTTCAAGAACGACCGCGAGAAGGAAATCATGCTGAACCGCAACTTCAAACGGGTGAATGAGGAGGTGGACAAGATGGTCAAGGAACTGCTGGGTATGGCATAAATGATTCGTATAATGGCATCCTTACAATCAACATATAAACATTCAAGCCTTTTGCCTCCATTGAGTGGTAGCGCACTGAAGGTCATTGCCGTCCTTTCGATGGTAGCAGACCACTGTGCCTACTACCTGATGGAGCACAGCATGTTCCTTTACGAAGTCATGCGCTGCTTCGGTCGCATTGCCTTTCCGGTGTTCGCCTTCCTCATAGCAGAGGGCTTCCGGCATACCCGAAACCGGATGAAGTACTTTCTGCAACTGCTGGGATTTGCCGTAATCAGTGAATTGCCCTGGTACCTGCTGAATGGAGCGGATGGGACGCACAATGTACTCTTCACCTTGGCATTGGGTGTGATGGCATTGGCTGCTTTCGAGGCATTAAAAAAGGATGGCATCCTTGGTTCGGCTGTCATCCTTTTTATTGCAGGCTTCGGAACTTGGTCCGGAGTGGACTATGAGTGGCGAGGGATTCTGATGATGGTGGTCTTCTACCTGTTCGGGAACGTCAGCAATCCTTCATTCCCCTTCGGTAGAAAGGCGCAGCAATTCTGTGCCTTTCCGCTCATGATGCACTATGGGATAGTCGGCGCTTTACTTGCCTGCCTGGTTATTGGTTGCTATAATGGAACGCGTGGGTTCATCCATCGCAAAGTGGCGAAGTATGGGTTCTATGCGTTCTATCCGCTGCATCTCATCATAATTTCTCTATTAAATCTTCCTTGATTGACGTGCATAATGTTTTATACAATATCCGCTTGTCTTCAGGAATATCCTCTTCTGAAATGCTGAATAATAATAGATAAGATTCAGGTATATCCAAAGCTCTGCAAATCTTTGTAATACTATTTTTTGATGGGAATGTAGCCTCATTTTCGATGCTACAAATAGCATTCGTTGATAATTCACAAAGGTTTGCCAATTCCTTCTGCGAAAGATTCTTCTTCTTTCTAATTATTTTTACAGCATTTCCTATATCCATAACGAACGGTTATTATGTTATATCAAACCAATCCAAGATGTCTTTTCCTATGCTCATGAGTTTTATCAAACGAAATAAGGCTTCTTGAATTTTGTTTTGATCATATAATTCAATAATATGTATAACCTCTTTCTTTTCTTCTTCTGAGAGGTCGTTACTTTTAATCTTTTTAATAATATATTCTTTATCCATTAAAAATACTGTTTATGTAAAACGTTAAAATACAACACAAATTGAATTTTGAACGTCTTCTTCATCAGTATCGGAGGAAAAAATATGGTACCTTGCGGCTTTATAGATATTCTTTATCTCAAAACATATATGCCATTCCTGCTTTACATACGTTGATCTGGCAACATAGTAATAGCTATGAACAACATCGTCTAAGACTTTATCTTCCAAAAGAGCATTGTGATCGCAATGTCCTTCGTATATAGTTTTGGAAGAAGCGATTTGAAGCAGTAACCTATCCAAATCAATATACGATGTAAGTCTTGGCTCTAGCTTTTCTATAATTCTATTACAGAGATTGGTTAAATCATAACCTAATCTCAATGGAGTTTTATTTCTTACTTTTTCGATAAAAGCCTTACGCAAATGCTCTGTATCTATGTCAGACCATTTTGATGGCTTTCCTTTTAAATCCTTGTTTTTAAATAGGTCTATAAACTTTTCAAAACTGCTAAGTTCTTTTTGATTGAGCTCGCTTATATTACGAAGAGAACTTAAAAAATAACTTCGGATTTTTCGCTCATAGGCTAGCGCAAAAATCTCAAGCTTCTTTTCATCTATACAGAAGCTTGAAGTATCGTCAATGCTATCATACCCATTACTTCTGAGCAAGGAAGTCAATGCGCACATCGGTACATTCATAACCTCTTGTATGATATCCAAAGAAGTCATGAATGTAGAGTTTTCAGTCCTATCTTCAGATAGCACTGACCTTGTTACTTCTATGTTAATAAAACATTCATTCATTTAGTGCAAAGATAATTCTTTAATTTGATAAATCAACAAAAACAGCTCATAAATACAATTTTTACTTGTATTTTTATTGTCATGAAAGCTATAATGATGTTTCAAGTATATGAATTACCTCACGAACATACCTTGGATCCTCCGCATAGCCAATCTTATGCAGCCACATCAGGTAGTTTCCTCCCTTGTACTTGTACTGCACCTTGGTATAGTAGGCACGGACACTTTCCGTCCAATGGTTGAATTCGTAGTATTTTCCGGTTTTGGGATTGGTCAATCCGAACAGATTGTGACGGTTGCGGCAGAGCGGTGAACGGAACCAGCCCGTTTCAAGGATGGCTTGTGCCAGTACAATCCTTGGGTGCTGGATGCCGTTTCGGATGATTTCCTGATAGAGATTGGGAATGGTGAGTTCCGGTAAATGGGACTGCTTTGATTTTGAGAATGCCTGCTTACCATTTATTGGAATGGCTTGTTTTTGGGACGTCCTTTTGTCACTCTTTTGGTCGGTTTGCTGTTGTTTTTCTTTCACTGCAACAAGAGGGGGTAAGGAGTCCGTTCTGACTTTATGAACTGTATTCACTCCGCAAACATGCTCATTTGCAACGGTTTCTATCTTTTTCGATGATAAAACCTGCACGGAATCAGACGCTTTGCTAATCGTATAGAACTGTGCCGATACACCAAGGGGCATCAGCAACAGCAGTAGGAATGGCAGAATTGTGTTGTACATTTCTTATTTAGGATAGGGGTGAAAATACTTTTGCGGTGTGTTCAAGCGGTTCATTCCGCAAAAATAACTGGTAAATAATAGTATATGGAAATGCACAACAGAAATCTATCCGAGATGCTGCCATACGAGAAGTTGGCAGTATTGGGCATCGACCGGGAAAAGGCAGACAGCCTTCCGGCAGATGTGAAAGAGAAGCTGGCATCCGGAGAGGTCACCCCTCTCCTGCAGGTGTCTATCCGTGCGCAGAACGGTGATGTCATCACCTTACCGCTGAAACTCCAACTGACCACTGACCAACAAGGAAATCCGGCACTACTGGCTTACCCGGTGCGTGCCGCACTGGAAACGGAACGCAACAAGGCATTGCTTCTCACTGACCAGGAGGCGGAACGGCTGACTAAGGGAGAGGTTATCCGGAAGGCAGTGGAGGTTCGTGGCGAAAAGACGCAGCAGTTCCTCCAGCTGGACCCCGAAACAAAGTCGGTTGTCCACCGAAGGGTAACGGACATTCAGCTGGAGCAGAAATTGAAGGACATGGAGAAGCTCAACGATATTGAGCTGGGTACGCAGCAGAAGCAACAGATTCGGGAGGGTAAACCGGTCGAATTGAATGTGGGTGGCGAAAAGGTGTCTGTCGGTGTGGACTTGAAAGAGCCGCAGGGATTCAAGGTCATTCAGGGTGACTTGAAGGAGTGGGAACGCCAGCAGAAGCTCCGCTACGACGAGCAGCATCCCGAATACCTGGGACTGGTGATGACGGACAAGAACCGCTGGGAATACCGGCAGGTGGTGGACAAGCAGTCGCAGGAGCGGGCTGTCAGGTTCGGCAGTGCCAAAGAGGAAAAATCCAAGGGTCTCAAACGCTAAATCCTTTTCCCTATGATCAAGAAGAAAGAAGAAGATGTCGGCTTTATCAGGCAGTTCAACGACTTGAAGAAGAAACATCCGGATGCGATGCTGCTTTTCCGCAAAGGGGACTTCTATGAAATGTACAAGGAGGATGCACTCAAGGCATCGGTAATACTGGCGCTGAAGGTGTCTGAAAAGGTAATTCCCTTGGAGAAGGACCCCATCAAGCTCCTGACCTTCCCCCGGCATGAACTGGACAGGCATCTGCCCAAACTGATCCGTTCCGGCCAGCGGGTGGCTATCTGCGATGCGATAGATCGTCCGGAGCTGATGAAAAAGGCAAAGGCGAAAGAGAATGTCGGCGGAAAAGAGAAAGCCCCGGAGATAGCAAAAGAAGAAATCATTCCAAACAAGGATTCTATGGCAAGAAAAAAGAAGGAACAGGCTGAGCAGGAAAAGCCTGTCAAAACAGTGAAGAAGGCTGTCGAGGAGAAACCTGCCCAAGAGAAAAAGGCGGAAGCGAAAGTCAAGAACGAACAAGCGTCCGAGACAAAGAAGGAACGCAAGCAGCGCGAACCGCAGATGATTACTGCCAACGGCGAGAAGGTGACCCACGGTCATGCCTTCCAGAGTACTACCAATCCGGCGGACTGGTACTTCACCGCCAAGATGGACGGGGTGCAGCTGAAACCGCAGAAGATGGACGCTGCGGATTTGGCTGCCTACCAGAAGAAGGAGATGTCGGTGCAGCAGCTTATGGAGCGGTATTATCCCACCAAACTCCAGCCCAAGGTGTCGGAAGAGGCTTTCCGCATGCCCAAGACCATTGCCGGACCGGAAGGGGACATCAAGGTGGAGAAGTTCAATGTGTACAAGGAAAAGGACGAGCAGCGTCCGGACTACGGCAAGTATAAGTTCTATGCGCAGATGGGTGATACCAAGATGTCTACCGTGGCTTCCCGAGAGGACCTGAACGCTTACTTCGACCGCACCATGTCACCGAGCCAGCTCATTGAGAAGAATTTCGGTGAGAGGTTGCACCTAAAGTCTGCTTACGAAAAGTACCAGCTTCCCGAAGGGGTGGACCCCAAAGGGGTGCGGGTGGCAAAAGACCATGCGGACAACAAGTGGAAGGTGTCGATGGATATGGGCGACAAGGGTAAGACCAACCGCCATGAAATCTCATTCGATGACGGCTATTCGCTCTTCAAAGCCAAGACGGCTACGCGCGAACAGATTGCAGCCAAGTACCTGAACACCGAAATCACAGGCTTGCTCGCTGCTCACTCGATGAAGCAGGAAAAGACGGCTTCGTTGAAAATGTAACGGAATCAAACAGTATCAAACTCAAACAAGAATCAATATGTCAACAGTAATGGAATACGAAGAATTGGTGGAACTCCTTCAAGAGGGTAAAATCGGTTATCTCCGCTTTGTGCTGGAGGGTGAGAACGCACAGGATTTCCTGGACTGGTGCCGCACGCACGGCACGGATCCTTCGGATGAATCCGCAGAGTTTTATGTCGAACAGACGGACATCGACCAGATGGACCGTCAGGTAATGGATGACGAAAGCTATGGCGTATGGAACTAATTCATCAGGCAATGCCGGACAGGTAGCCATCGACCGCTTTGCCGAAATGATGATAGCCCGTATGGAACAGATGAAGGCTTCCGACTGGAAGAAAGGCTGGATTGGCGGTACATCCGGATTTGCAGGTCTCCCGCAGAACGTGGGAGGCCGTAACTACTCGGGTTCCAACTCCTTCTTCCTCCAGCTGCAGACCGCTGCCCAGGGCTACCGGCTGCCAGTGTACCTCACCTTCAAGCAGGCGCACAACCTGAAAGCCCATGTACTGAAAGGTGAAAAGGCCTTTCCCGTGGTCTATTGGGACGTGCTGGTCAAGGACAAGAACGGCCATAAGGTCAGTTCGGATGAGTATAAAGCCATGAGCAAGGAGGAGAAGAAAGGCATGGATGTCATTCCCTTCTTCAAAGCTTTCCCCGTATATAACATCGACCAGACCAACCTGGCAGAGGTGCAGCCCGAACGGGTGCAGAAACTCATGGAGAAGTTCAAGGTGCCCGAGCTTCGGGATAAGGAAGGCATGTATGTCCATGCCGCTCTCGACCGGATGATTGAGACGCAAGGCTGGCTCTGTCCCATACAGGCGGACAAACGGGTGGACGGAGCTTTTTATTCACCGGCCCAGGACATCATGGTGCTGCCCATGAAGGAGCAGTTCAATATCGGTGATACCCCCGAGGAAGTCTACCGGGGCGGCATGGAGTTCTACTCCACCATGCTGCATGAGATGTCACACTCCACCATGACTCCAGAACGGCTCAACCGCGAGATGGGCGGACGCTTCGGAGACCCGAAATATGCAAAAGAAGAATTGGTGGCGGAACTGACGGCTGCCATGATCAGCCATTCGATGGGATTTGACATGAAGGTGACGGACAACTCTGCTGCTTATCTGGATTCCTGGATTGGGGTGCTAAAGCAGGAACCGAAGTTCATCGTTTCCGTCATGGCGGACGTGAACAAGGCTTCAGACCTGATTCTGGACCATGTGGACAAGCAGCGGCTGGCACTGAACGAGCAGCCCTACCTGACGAAGAACGACCCGTTTGCCCCGTTGGGCGAAGGCGAAGAGGTACCGTTTAAGAATGCGGCCATCGTGAAGACACGCAACGGGGATTATGCCATCCGTGCCTCTTACGACGGTGTGGAACTGGGTTTGAAGAAGGTATCGAAAGATACAGCCAAGACCTACTTCCAGCTGACGGACTACAAGGACAAGGCAGCCTTCCTGAACATGACGGCGCACAAGACCTTCGAACCGGAACTGGCTATGATGCAGCGGACACAGAAAACAGGTGCGAAAATGGGTATCTAACTGAAACGGTGAAGCTATGACGGACTACAAGGTAAACTTCAAGGAGCTGAAAGCCAGAGTGGGCATTGATGACGTAGCGTATGCGCTGGGCTACCGGCTGGACCGGAAAGCCGGAATCGGCAAGTATGTGGAGATGGTGCTGGGGGACGGCAAGGATAAGCGCGACACACTTATCATCAGTCACCCGAACGACAAGTCTTTACAGACTTTCTTCCGCCGTGATGGCTCCCGTGGGGATGTGGTCACTCTGATACGTGAGAACCTCCACACCTTTCTGGTTTCCGGCAAGGACGAGTGGCAGAAAGTGGCCAAGGTACTGGCACGTTTTGCCAATATGCCCGAACCGGAGTACCGTGAGGACCTTGAGTACATCAAGGCTGCCAGGTCGACTGCCGTATTCGATGCTTCTCGCTACGAGGTAAAACCACTCAACCCCAATCGGATTCCCGGACTGTTTGCACAGCGGGGTATCTCGGAGGAAACCGTCAGGGAACTGGCTCCGTTCATCGTGCTCATCCGGGACCGTCACAACGGGAACTTTGAAGGGTTCAACATCGGCTTCCCCTATACCGACGGCATGTCTGAAGAAGCGAAGGGTTATGAGATACGTGGCTATGGCGGCTACAAGTCCAAGGCTGCGGGCAGCGACTCTTCTTCTTCGGCATGGGTGGCAAATCTCTCACAAGGAAATCCGGAGGATGTGAAACAGGTGTATTTCTGTGAATCAGCGTTGGATGCCATGGCTTTCTATCAGGAGAACAGGATGCAGCTACACACGGATATGGCTCTGGTTTCTCTAGGCGGTACGTTTTCCGACCGGCAGGTTACGGGAGTGATGAGCCGTTTTCCTCATGCCAGGGCTTTCGACTGCTTCGACAATGACCTGGCTGGGCGGATCTACGGTCTGCGCATGGTTGCCTTGCTGGAAAACATCCCGATGAAAATCAGCAAGACCGACAAGGGACTGCAGGTGGAGGTCAAGGACAAGGTCTTTACGGTCAATCCGCAACGTCCCCTGTCGGCTCAGTTGGAAAAGCACTTGTCTATCCGCTACCAGGTGGGGCAATGGCTTCCGCCCAGACTCTTCAAGGACTGGAACGACTGTCTGTTGAAAAAGCCTATGGACATCCCCTCTGTACCACGCAAGGACGAACGGAAACAGCAGCTTTCCGAACGCAGAAAAGGTAATCTCAAAATGTAATGTAAATGGATGCAATCAAAAAGAAATTAACCCTGGGTGTACTGGTGCTCTGTCTAGCAGGCGGAAGGATTCCCGCTTTGGCGCAGCAGATGGATCCGGCTTTGACGGCCACCGTCATAGCTCAAACGACAGAATTAAAGAACATCCACAAGAAACGCAAGAAGACGCAGGAGAAGATTATCGCCGCAGAAGCAGCGGTGACGGTGGCGCTCGACCGGGTGCATAGTGTAGAGGAAAAGATGCTGAACTACCTCTCCAACGCACAGGGGGCGATGCAGAATCTCTATCAGATTAAGCGTGCAGGGGAACTGGTGGCTAAGGAAATCCCTCAGAACTGCAACCTGCTCCTGAAATCGGTGGGGAGCAATCTCAAGGGGACTGCCATTGCTGCCATGGTTTCGGATGAGCTGGCTGATGCCGCTACCCAGATGGCGGCACTCTATCCTTTCATGAAGCAGCTGGTCACTTCGGGCAAGTATGACGTGACGGGGGCGGACGGAAAGAATGAGAAACACAAGGTAAACCTGCTCAACTCTTCGGAACGCTACTACATCGCCAACGAGGTGGTGAGCCGGCTGGAAGCCATCAATACCGATCTGTTTATCCTTGCCTGGCAGGTACGTACCCTCTCATGGAACGACCTCTGGTTTTCGCTCGATCCCGAAGGATGGGCGAATGTGATGTCGGGCAAGAATATCATCGGAGGCATCGTTGCGGAGTGGAACCAGGGGTACCTGTTGAAATGGTAAATAGGTAAATAGGTAAACTTGTAAACTAATCAACTAATCAGCTAATCACGAAGTAAGGGAATAAGCAAGTAAGATAGTAAGTTTGTAATAACAGCAACAAGTAATAGCATAATAAAATAAACAAATCATCCAAAAACAAAAGCGTATGGAAACCCAAAAGAAAATAATCGGTCGCTGCCCTTTGTGTGGCGGCAATGTGGTCAAGACCTGCAAGGGCTACCGTTGTGAGCACAACCTGGGGGATCATCCTTCGTGTGTATTGAACATCAACGGCATCATCGGCAACCGCAAGATGTATGACGCGGAGATTGCCGAACTGTTGGAGAAGCGCTGCATACTCCTGGACGGTTTCTCCACCAAGGAGGGCAAGACATTCCCAACAGTTTTACAACTGGCTGACGACGGCAACATCCTGATGCAGTCTGTTGTGGGCAAATGTCCGCACTGTGGCGGTGAAATCCGCGTGGGAAGCAGGGCATTCAACTGCTCCAACTACAGCAACCAGACAGCCCCCTGCTCCTTTGCCATCTGGCGCAATATCGGCGGCCACCAGCTGACACTGGAGGAAGCCCGGGAACTCTGCGAGAAAGAAATCACCTCTCAAGAACTGGAAATGTACCGGGAAGACGGCTCTATCTACCGCAAACGACTCGGTGTATCACCGGACAAACTTCAAATTGTAAAGGTATGAAACCGGGAATGAAACTTAGCATGCTGTTGGTCACTGCCATCCTCTTTTGGGGTGGTCTGTTCTATTTCGCCAGCTGCGCCTCCAGTCCGGAAAAGCGGGCGGTGGAAATGGCGGAGAAAGCGCTGAAGGCAACCGTCGATAATCCGGAATCCATCAAGATTCTGGGTGTCAGCAAGGCAGATTCGGTATTTGGCAAGGAATACGTCAGTCCGCATGAGAAAGTATCGCTATCCATGCACCTGATGCAGTATGGTCAGAAACTCATGGAAGAAACGGACTTCCTCGAAAATCTGGACAAGGACGACATTGGCATAAGCGAACAGATGAAACGTCAGCTGGATGCCATGACTACCTTGCGAGCATTGATTGCCTCCGGAGATATGAATCCGACAGCCAAGGAAGGAAAATCGGAAAAGCCCTTCAACGGATGGAAGGTGAAAATTGACTTTGAAGCCAAGACCTTGCAGGGAGAGCCTTATCATTCCGAATACTGGTTCATCCTCGACAAGGAGGCGCAGTGCGTGGTGAAATCCTTTGAGATTCCGCTCCTGCAGGACTGACCTATACTATCATGTATCACTCAAATAGAAACCTTTATGAATGAATTGACCGAACTGCTGGAAACCAAGATGCAGTCCTTCCTGAAGGATGCAGCCTTGCAAGTACAGAATGGAAACAAGGCGGCTGGCTTACGTGCCCGCCGTACCTCTCTGGAAATCCAACCTCTGCTGAAAGAGTTTCGGAAACGCTCGCTGGAACTCTCCAAAGAAAACAGCTGTTCATGACCGATGTTCCTGGTCATAGCTTGAAGGAATCCCTGTGCATGGTGCATGGGGATTTTTTCTTTTCACTGCATCCGCACTCCCGATGAAATTTCCGATACAAAGATACGAAGGGTCGGTACGGCAGCAAATGGCGCTGCGCTTGGCTGCAAGGAAAGCAGTCGGCAGCCTTCCGCAATTTGTGCCAAATTGGGTATTCCGTCCGCTTTCCCCTTGCCACATTTGCCTTCCGTCCCTTGCACCCTCCGTGAGAAGAGGCATCGTAAAAATCACCCGGGAGTGAGAAGCCGTAAGGCTTCAAACCAAAGGGAAAAAATTAGTTCAGCTATGGCATACAAACTTAAAGACCGAAAAGAAAAGATGCTCTACAAGGGCAGTGTTTACGAACTCACCCTGCAGTGGGACAGAGAGAGTCTCCGCAAGTGCTTTTGCGGTATGCCTCCTTTCTATGCACACATCCGCAAGGACGGCAACAACTTCGCGCTCATTGACTGCTATTCCACCGGGGACGATTTCAGTGTGGAACCCATGCACCCGCTTTTTGAAGAGCCGGAATGGATAGTTCACTTCCTCAAGTCGGACATCAACTCAATTCCACTGCAGAAACTGCTGGAACTGCTTCCCATCTGATTCACGGAGTAACCTCTGATTATTTACGCTTAAACATTAGGAACATATGAAAGGAACTGACCATTTCAAGGAACTCATCAAGAACTATCTTGATAACCGAGCCAAGGAAGATGAACTCTTCCGTGCCAAGTATGAAACCACCACACGCACCATTGACGATGTGGTCAACTATATCTTCCATGCCGTACAGCAATCCGGCTGCTGCGGTCTCAGCGACATGGAGGTTTATTCCATGGCAGTCCATGCGATAGATGAACCCCATTTGGAAATCGGCAAGCCGATGGACTGCAATGTGGTAGTGAATCATCACATTGAGCTTACCGAGGAGGAGAAGGCAGAACAACGAGCCATTGCCCTTAAACGATACCAGGAGGAGGAAATGCGGAAACTGCAGCAGCGCAACAGCCGACCCAAGGCAGCCAAACAGCAACCCAAACCCATTCAAGAACTTTCACTCTTTCAAGGCATGGAACTATGAAAGCAAGAACGAAAATAGAAAAACAGGTGGCAGCTTCCAATGAGAAGCTGACCGTCCTAATCCCCAAAGTTATAACATGGGCAGTGCGGAAAGTGGCAGGACATATCTGCTTCCGAACTTCCGCACACAAGTGTACGTGTGGCGAATGTGGCAGACACTTCGACCATAAGGGAAAAGGCAAGTCAGTCTGCTGCCCTCATTGCGGTACTCGCCTTGAAATCAAGGACACCCTCAAACGAACTCTAAAGGAAGCCTGCTATTTCTCTTCCCTTGAAGTAGTGGATAGCTTGCAGGTGCAACGGGTAATCCGTTTGGAAACGACCTTCCGGAAAGGAATGCCTATGGAGGTAGACTACTGGGAAGTGTGCCGTCTGTGGCTCAATGCCGAAGGCAAAGTGGCTGTCACGGCAAGAGCAAGGACATTGGGCTATTATGTGGACTGCTTTGATTGGGCATCCAAAATCTCCTTGAAGCGACCGAACGAAGTTCACTGGCTCATTGCAGACACCTATGTTTATCCGCACTATCTGCTGCTGCCCGAATTGAAACGCAACGGCATGAAAGGCAAGCTGCCCGAATGCCACCCGATGAAACTCATGAAAGCCGTGCTGACGGACAGCCGGATGGAAACCATCCTCAAGTCAAAAGATTTACATGCCGTGTCTTATTTTGTACACCGACCTTTGGAACTTGATCGATGCTGGCAGTCGTATAAGGTAGCCACCCGGCATCACTACCGCCCTTCGGACATGGGATTGTGGGCAGACACCATCCGCTTGCTGGAGCAGTGTGGCAAGGACATCTGCAACCCTAAGTATATCTGTCCGCAGAACCTCAGAGCCGAGCATGACTATTGGATGAACCGACACAAGCAAATGGAGCAGAAACGCAGAAGCTGGGAGCAGATGCAGCGAGCCAAACGGAAGGAAGCCGAGTTCTACAAGGAGAAATCACGCTACTTCGGCATCACCATCACCGACAAAGACCTGGTGATTTCGGTACTCGATAGTCTGGAAGCCTTCCAAGCCGAGGGAAATGCCCTGCATCATTGTGTCTTCCAATGCGAATACTATGCCAAAGCGGACAGCTTGATACTATCGGCTCATGACAAGGAGGGGAACCGCATCGAGACGATTGAGTTCTCACTGACCGAGGGGAAAGTGATACAGAGCCGAGGGCTGTGCAATACGAATACTGCGCACCATGACCGGATTGTCCGGCTGGTCAATGCTCATGCCCATCAGATACTCGCAGCCAAACAGACAGCGTAAATTCCTTATATATGTTCCGCTCCGACTTCCGCCGTGAGGCGTTGGTCGGAGTATTTAAGATTTTATTTTACATTGGAAGCAAAGGCAAATCGGCAAGAGAAAGCTGGCATAAAATACGGAATAACATCCAGCGAGAAAGTAATATTTATGCAGTCTTTCACTTTGTTTTCAGTTGCTTTCACGCTGTCAACCCTGTGTTTTCAGTTGTTTGTACATCATTGTATATCAACACTATATAAGCATTGATTTTTAAGATATTATAGGTAAACTAATTACATAATCAGATAGTAATTTTGTATATTTGTAATAAGGAAAATAAGTAATAAAATAACCATCTAACTCAATCGTAATGAGGAAAAGAAACTTGACAATAGCAATAGGTAATCAGAAAGGTGGAGTCGGCAAAACCACCTCTACGGCATGTATAGGCGCAGCACTCGCATTGCAAGGAAAACGTGTGTTGCTCATTGACCTGGATGCACAGCAGAATCTCACGTTCACGCTGACGCAGAACGAAGACCCGGAAACAAGTATTTATGATACGCTGGTCAAAGACCAACCATTGCCCATCATTTCTATCCGTGAAAATCTGGACCTCGTTCCGGCATCGCTGGACCTGGCAAGAGCCGAAATAGACATGGCTACCATGATGGCAAGGGAGGGCATTCTCAAATCCTACCTCGATGAACAGAAGGAGAAGTATGACTACATCTTGATGGACTGTTCGCCCTCACTCGGTATCGTGACAACCAATGCACTGGTGGCAGCAGACAAACTCTATATACCGCTCACCGCTGAAGCCTTGCCCTTGAAAGGCTTGACCATGCTGGACGATATAGTCCGGGAAGTGAAACGCAGGGTGAACCCGACATTGGAATTAGGCGGTGTTTTCTTCACCCGGTTCAATAACCGGAAGTTGAACAAGGAAGTGATTTCCATGGTAGAAAAGCGGTACGGAGAGAAGGTCTTTCAGACGAAAATCCGGGAGAATATTGCCATAGCCGAAATGCCGCTGTCCGGTCAGACCATCTTTGAGTACGACCCGAAAAGCAATGGTGCAGCGGACTATCGGATACTGACTGATGAAATAATCAGTCGGGAAGAAAATAGGTAAACTATATTACTATATAACTAATCACAAAGGTTATTGGTAACATAGTAAGTAAATCAGCAAGTAAACAAGTAATAAAGTAAGCAATATGAGTAAGAAGAATTTATCCTTATTGATGGACGGCTTCATGGGCGAAGCCATTCCATCTGCCCCGGTACAGGAACAGCCTAAAGAACAGGCTGTTGAGCAAGCAGCTGAACAAGCGGAACAGCCGGCTGCTCAAACGGATAAGATGGATAGTCCGAAGGCAGCACCTGCAAAAGCATCTGCTAAGAAAGAAGCAACCGAAAAGGCTGCAACTGAGCAAATGAAGTCCAAACTGGAAGCCAAACGCAGGGAGAATGTGGGTCGCCCCAAGAAAGGCGAATCAGCCAAAAGTGCCAAGAAACCCCAGGAAATCCGAGCCACCTTCATCGTGGATTCGGATTTGGTCCGCAAAGTGAAGTACATTTCCCTCGTGGAAGGCATTCTCTTGAAAGACGTTATCTCTGAAGCATTGAACAACTATGTGGATATTTGGGAGGAAAAGAACAAGAAAATCCGGTTGCCGAAGGCGAAGTGAGTATATGAAAATTAAGGGAGCAAACCACCTTAGTCTGCTCCCTTAATGCTTCTGATACCTTTTGAAATTATCAAGGCATCATTCAAAGGATATTAAACCTTACCAGTTGTCATCTTCATTGCCAACCAAGCCATTCTTAACACATTCTTCAATCTTATCCATCACAACATTAGAGTAAGCATAAGACATGATAAGGGCTTTACTGGATGTTTTTTTGTGAGAATCTTTCTTGGTTGAAAATGGGAAACATTCATCCAATACCCAATTTTCATCGGAACGTGAAGGCACACTACCGCCGATGGCTCCAACCCATCCACCACCAACTTGGCGGACAACAGAATAGAAAGGTACCGTATAGGTCACTCGTATCTTGTTGTCCTTGATGTCGCATTTGATAATCGGCTTGATATTTACGCTATAGGCGTTCATGCCACCTGCATGCTGGGCAATGCCAGACATGAAGCCCTGGGCGATAATGCTTCCAAGTTCCTTGTCGTTCAGCTGGATAACGGAATTGGCATCATTAAAAGTTGCAGAGAACCAATAGTTCAACAGCACGTAGAGTTGATCTTTTGTTTTTCCCGGAGATTCAATTACCTGAGTAAAGGTCAAGGCATTATTCTTGTCCAACTTAAGCTGGCTACCCAAGTTCTCAGCGGCATCCACCCATTTTTCACCATACTTTTCCTTGGCATAGTCTTCCAATTCTTCTGTTCGCAGAATCTGCGCATTGATAGATAAGGCACAAAATACCAGTGCCATGACAGAAATTACTTTTTTCATTGCGTTGTTTGATTATAGATTATATACTTAATTTTTCGGTTTCTTTAAGGCCTTTTTTGTTTCTGAAAGCAAAGTTATAAGGTTTATTTCGGATTGCCATGACTCTGTATCAACATGGACTAACATGGATAGAAAACCTTTTTGAAAAGGAGGTTTTTGGCACCAAACATGCCATCTAAAGTGTTGCACGGCATGATTATGAAGAAAAAGCACGTAGTGAGTGAAGATAAAGGCTCCTACTTGTCTAAAATTGACAAGTAAATGCTATCTTTGTTGAGCAATAACAATTTATTTTGCACACATGGTAAATTCAAACATGTTACTCGCACGAATAAAACAGCTCCGTGATGAGCTGAATGTACAACAGCGTCAGATTGCTGACGCCATTGGTGTGGATGCACCAATGTATAGCAGGATTGAAAGAGGCATTCGTCCTTTTCGAGATGAGTATATCGTCCCTATAGCGGACATACTTCATGTGGAAGAGGAAGAACTGCGGTCTTTATGGACAGCTGATAAGATTATCAATGTAACCAAGGATGAATCTACGCTGGTAGCACAGCGTGCCCTTCATCTTGCTAACAGTGAAATGAAGACCAATTCCCAGGAGTAAATGGCTGATTTGAAACATGGACTAACTTGGATATGGTTAAGTAAAACTTAGATGGTATTTTTGTAGATTATGGCAGATAAAACAACCCCGATGGATGGCATACAGGAAATCGACGAATTGGTTTTGGAAGATAACCAACTGGTTTGTGTGCTGACTAATAAGGTCGTGAAAGCGACAGATAAAGAACTGACCCTTCAGTCAATGATAGATATGATGGCTGAAGAATATGGATTTGCTCCTGAAGACATGGAACGTGACTTTAGGGTGACTTACCAAGAGCCTGATTCTGAAAAGAGTCGGGCTCAAAGTGTTGATTTGGCTATCTTCAATGAAGGTAAGGCACATGAGGTGGAGAACCTCATTCGCTTTGTCGTTGTTGCCAAAGACGCAAAAGTAAAACCGACGGATGCGAAGAAAGGCGCAGAAGCCATGCTCGACAATATCCTGACGTTTACGGATTGTGAATTTGGATGCTGGACCAACGGAGAGGATTTGCTATACCGCTATTATACGGAAGATGACTTTGGACAGGCGGACGTACAAGATATTTCCGATTTCCCGGCTAATGGTCAAACGCTTGCCGACCTGGAAGCGCAGGGCGATCGTACCATGCCCCGTAAGCCGGCAAACGAATCGTTGATCAAGACTTTCAAGCGCTGTCATGACTACATCTATGGCAATGAAGGCATGAAGAAGACGGCTTTCTGGGAACTGCTGAATCTGATTTTCTGTAAGCTTTATGATGAGAAACGCCGTAATGCCGATGCCAAAGAGGGCATCAGCTATCGTCGCCGTTTTTGGGTGGGCGTAACAGAGCAATTCACGGAAGAAGGCCGAAAGGCAGTTGCCACTCGTATCCGTGGGCTTTTCGAGGAACTGAAGGACAGCCAGATGTTCCGCGATGTCTTTGATGGTTCTGAGCAAATCATGCTCTCTGACCGTGGACTGGCTTTTGTTGCTGCAGAATTGGCAAAATATTCTTTTTTGGATGCAACGGTCGATGTGAAAGGTACTGCTTATGAAACCATCGTGAGCAACACCTTGAAGCAGGCAGCCGGCCAGTTCTTTACTCCGCGAAACATCATTAAGTGCATGGTGGAAATGCTCGACCCCAACGAGGACACCCGTGTACTCGACCCGGCATGTGGTTCGGGTGGTTTCCTGGTTATGGTACTCGACCATGTGCGCCGCAAAATCACACGCAATCTTTATCCAGATCTCGACGAGGTGCGACTGGCTGCCCGTGTCAATTCACCCGAAGTGGATGAAAGAGTGCGTCATTATGCCGAGCGCATGATTTTCGGCTTCGACTTCGACCCCGACTTGAAAAAGGCGGCACGAATGAACATGGTGATGGCAGGTGATGGACATAGCAATATTTTCAATATCAACTCTTTGGATTATCCGCAGGGTGACAAGCCCGACCGTCCTTTGATTGCAGAAGCTGTCAATGAAAGTATTCTGCACAGTAAGGATAAGGATTTCCATTTTGATACTTCTTCGGACAATGCACAGGGTAAGTTCGATATGATATTTACAAACCCTCCTTTTGGTGCCAAGGTGCAGGTGGATGTAGAGATTGCCCGCCGGTATGCGTTGGATAGCAATGCGCCTGAAGTTCTCTTTATTGAGGCGTGCTACAATTTCCTGAAGCCCGGTGGCAAAATGGGTATTGTATTGCCTGATGGCATTTTGGGTAATCCTAACACGGAAAGTGTGCGCAAATGGATCTTAGAGCACTTCAAGTTGCTGGCTTCCATCGACCTTCCGGTAGAAACCTTTTTGCCTCAGGTTGGTGTGCAGGCATCCTTGCTGTTCCTCCAAAAGAAAACAGCCGAAGAATTGCTTATTCCCATCGACAAAGAGGATTACGATGTGTTTATGGCCATTGTTGAGCAAGTAGGTAAAGACCGACGCGGTGTGCCTATTTATAAGAAGGATGAAGATGGTGCAGAGATTCTCTTTGCCCACGAAAAGAGATGGTTGGCTTACACAGAAAATGGTCATGAAATTGTGCGCAGTCGCCGTGAACGTGTAAAGCGTTTGGCTGATGATTTGCCGGAAGTGGCTGCTGCTTATGCTAAATTCTTGGAGGAACAGAAATGAAAAGTATCTCAGTTTCAATCAAGACAATAAGACTATCAATGAGAATGGATGGTAGTTATCATAATGCAGATATAAATGTGTATGATGACATTCTTCAAGGGCATTCTTCTCATTGTTTGGACTTCTACTGCTCAAATATATATACAACAGGAAGAGGCAGACGAGTCTATACTCGTCCAAATCATGGCGTACCCTTCCTAAGCAATTCGGATATGACAACTCAAGATCCACTAATGAGTTGTAATTACATGTCACGAAGATATGGCTATGATGAGCCTTCTTTATTGAAAGAAGGTATGATTTTAACTGGACGTGTAGGCGCCATAGGACAAACAGCTTTTGTCCCCAAGTATTGGGAGAAATATAAGATGATGGGCTCTGATAATATCATTCGAATTGTCGTAAAAGATGAATTCAAAAATGGTTTTATCTATGCTTACTTAGCTTCAAAATATGGAAATCTATCTTTTTGGAAGCATGCAACAGGTGGAGTACAACCATTTATTACGGATAAAATGGTTGCAAAGCTACCAATTCCGGATATGTCCATTACTTTTCAAGAAGAAGTCGATGATTTGATTCAGGAGTCGGCAAGATTGCGAGAAGAAGCTGTAAATATGGTTGAACAAGCAAAAAAACTTTTGAAAGAGAAAGCAAATCTTGAAGATCTAGTACCTGAAGATTATGACTATTATGGTCATCGGGCAGCTGATAGAAAAGTATCATGCTTTTCCATAAAACGGAAAGACATTACTACAACAACCATTAATGCATTCAACTTATCTGAACGAATAAGAAAGACAAAAAAGAAGATACAAAGCCATTATGTATGTTTGGGTGATGTCATCGAAAATGGCCGTACATTCTCATCCACAAGTTCTTCTAGTGTAGAAGTGTCACCAAATAAAGGTGTCATGTTTGTTAATCAGAAGGATATTTTTGATAATATCATCAAGGGTAAATGGGTCTCTAAAAGAGGTTTTAATTCAGCAAATTGCATTCAGCTAGGCGAAGTTTTGGTAGCCTGTGATGGAACATTAGGCGAATCTGAATTTTTCTGTCATGCCCTTTATGCAGGAGAAGAATTATCAGGAAAACTAATATCAAGCCATTTTATGAGAATGCGTGGCAACGGTACTATTCCGATGGGGTACCTTTTCGCATGGTTAGACACTGATTATGGGTTCAGATTCATTCGAAATACACAAGCAGGAACAAAATTATGCCATCCAATTCAAAAATTATTTGTAGAGATTCCCGTTCCTCTAATAGATAGCGATTCAATGCAGGAAATTGATAGAATGGTTCGCGATGCTCATACAAAACGTTACCAGGCAAACTGCAACGAACGTCAAGCCATCTCGATGGTAGAGCAAGAAATCGAAAGTTGGACTAAGTAGAATAGCAATGGAAAATTTAGATATACTCGTTAAAGAACTGTGCAAGCAACCCAATGAATCCGGATGGGTGGAGTTTAAGCACAACAATTGGTCTCCAGAAATGATTGGCGAGGACATTAGTGCCCTTGCCAATAGTGCTGTGCTTGCCGATAGAAATAATGCCTACATGATATGGGGCGTAGATGATAGTACACACGATATCATTGGCACAACCGTACGATTAAAGAGCGAGAAGAAAGGTAATCAGGAACTTGAGAATTGGTTGCGCTACTTACTCTCTAAAAATGCAAACTTTGAGTTTCATGATGTCGATATTGATGGAGCGCATGTTGAACTGATTGTAATAACAAAAGCTGAAGGTACGCCTGTTACCTTCCAGAAAGTAGATTATATCCGTTCTGGCAGTTACACCAAAAAGCTAATTGAATTTCCTGTATTGCAAACCCAACTTTGGGATAAATTACGTCATCAGCAGTTTGAAGAGACTTTTACTAAAACGGGGTTGAAACTGCAGGAAGCTATGCGGCTGCTGAACTATGAAGCGTATTTCACGATCATGCGCATTCCGATGCCTGATTCACTTGAAGAATGCGCTCACTATCTGCTCGAAGAAGACCTCTTGGTCAAACAAGACGATGGTCTTTATGCCATCACTAATTTAGGAGCTATTCTTTTTGCAAAGAAACTTTCGTCCTTTTCTCGTTTAGGACGGAAAGCTATCAGAGTAGTACAATATGATAAACTGAACAGATTGGCTATTCTAAAGGAAGAGACGCTCGAAGAAGGCTACGCTATATCTTTTGAAAAGGCAGTTAAAGTAGTAAATATGCTACTCCCCTCTAAAGAAAATATCAATGAGGTTCAGCGAAGCTCAACAAGTACGTTTCCGCTCCCTGCAATTAGAGAGGCCATTGCAAATGCTTGCATTCACCAAGACCTCTATATAACAGGAGCAGGTGTAGTTATTGAACTCTTTGATAATCGTGTAGAAGTTACAAATCCTGGTACACCTTTAGTTGATGTGATGCGCATTATTGATAATCCTCCAAAGTCGCGCAATGAAAAACTGGCATCCCTGATGAGACGTTTAGGCATGTGCGAAGAATTGGGGCGTGGCTGGGATAGAATGGTTATTAGTTGCGAATTAAAACAGATTCCGGCTCCTCGCATACAAATCTATCAAGATGACACAAAAGTAACGTTGTTCTCACATTTAGATTTTACCAATATGCAGATGGATGACAGAATCTGGTCAACATATATGCATGCTTGCTTAAAGTATATAGAAGGTGATGGCATTACAAACAGTTCTCTTAGAGAACGATTTGGGCTAAAACCAACTTCTTCTGCAAGCATTTCAAGACTTATCAAAGAAGCCTTGGAAAAGAAATTGATTAAACCGATTGACTCTGAAACGGGCCAACGCTATATGAAATACATTCCTATATGGGGATAAATTTCTATTTGCTGGTCATTTGCTGACTAGTGTGGTTGGATTAAATACAGCTTGATTATCAGTGGCTTGTGATATAGATCCTATTTGCTGGTCATTTGCTGAGATAAATTGCGGTTATAAATTCGGTTATAATGCTCATTCGTCTTTGTAAAGCGCATTCACTCAATCAAATGCAAGATGGCTTCGGTTATAATTCGGCTATAATTCGGCTATAATCACGAAGCATCAGAACACCATAGCCGTTTCAGGTACACGGCAGATTCTATTTGCCGGTCATTTGCTGAAACGCGCCCATTATGATGATTAGCATTCAGAATCAGCACCTTATCAAGCTGATTCTATTTGCTGGTCATTTGCTGAGGAATTAAAAACAAGAGGTTAAACCCTTTTCTTAAATATAATACATTGTCTATGTCAAAACACCATAAAGAAGAAATAGAATGTCCGCACTGCCATCACAAAGGGGAATTTGACCTTTGGGAGTCAGTGAATGTCGATCTTGACCCTGAACTTCGGGAACAGGTATTGAATTACCGCCTCTTTGTGTGGACCTGTCCGAAATGTGAGAGCCATGTGATCTTACCTTATGATACCCTGTATCATGATATGAAGCACCGCTTTATGCTCTTCTTCTCGTATGAATTTAATGGGGAAGAAGCGGATAAATATGCTCCCATGAAAATGCCTAAAGAATTTTTCATGGATGGATATACTCACCGCATAGTCTATGGACTGAAACGCTTGAAGGAAAAGATCCTGATTTTGGAAGAGGGATTGAATGATGTGGCTGTTGAACGCATGAAATTCATGATTAGCCATATCGTAGTGCCTGAAATAACAGAAAAGGGATATGAGCTCTTTTTCTATCAGGTGGACCGCACGGATGAAGTTTCTGAGTATGGTGCCATCTTCTTTGTCTATCACGACCAGGAGCGGGACGAAGAAATGGTTATACGCTTTGCCATGGACAATTACTATGAACACTGCCTGGCGGTGGAACTGGATCCGCGCATGCAGGTGGAAGGCTGCATGTGTGTGGACCCAGGATGGATGGCTAAGCAGTTGCTTTGTGCCAAAGAGAACCTTTTGCCTGACAACAGAAAGGGAATAAAAGGTATGTTTAAAGATGGAAGATGGGGATTGGTGGACAGCGATGACTGCCCCTTGTCTGAATTCAAATATTGGTTTGTGGAGGATGCCCATGAAGGGTATTTCCGTGCCCAAGTGACGGGTGGGTCGGAATATAATCTGTTGCGCCCCAATGGTTCGGAACTGCTGAACCAAAGCTTTTCCTATATCACTGAAGTGCATGAGGGTTTCTTTACATTTTGGCGCACCAAGCGTAAAACCAAAACGACTCCAACACGCTATCTGCATGGAGTTGGTCACGTGAGCGGTGTTCTCCTCTTCCCTCCCTTGTTCGAACGCTTGAGTTGGCTGGATGAAGAGAAAAAGGAGGCTTACTATGCTGAACTCGATGGCAAACCTTATATCTTGACCACGGATGGCAGCGTATATGACCCGGAACGTCAGCATCTGCCTAAAAAAATGAAGATTATTCCCGAGAAATTTTTCGAGAAACTAGCGAACTGGGTATTGCCCGGACTGCAGTTCTTCTATCGCGATACGGATGCATCGGTCATTGTGGATACTACGTATCATGTGGGTGACGTGCTACGGGCGGGGCGTTTCGTTGACGTGACGACCAAGCTCTATAAGCCGGCACACAAGCTACGTTTTATCATTGCTTCGGCTCATGCTGCCATGCTCTGTGAGATAGATGACCTGGTTCGTGAAAATCCTCGCATCAAGGACTGGAACCTCTGTACCTTACACTATGATAGCTACTTCAAGGTGCTGGATGTTTATGAGTTGGACGGGGTAACCCAGATTCTCTTGCTTCATATTCCGGAAGCTGCTGCCCGCTTCTTGGGCGACAAGCCGCTTGACTTCATTCTCTATGGAGTGGGCCCGGATATGAACCTGATTGAAATGGCACGGAAGAGTTTGAGGGAAAAGATGTGCATGGAGGTACATCCACGCTCACTAGATTCTGAATTTGTGGAACGTATGTCCCACCCTGTGGGCTTGGATGATGACTTCTATCCGGTTGAGCTGCCGCCTGTTGGAGACCCTGTTGAGAAGGAAATGCTTCATCTCAGCAACATGATTCACAAATTGGCCAACGATGCTGACATAGAGGATTTCTATGAGGTGGATGATAACTTCCACTTCCATGGCGTAAAAGAAGATACCATCTGTCACGGTTGCGTGTTTGCAGCTGAGATAAACGATAAAGGAGAAGGGTGCGGTTGTTTGGCTCAAGAGGAATTCCGAAAGAATTATCTGAAAGGACGATGTGACCACCGCAAAGCCTCGTATAGTGATCTTTCTGATTACGAACGCCACGAACAGGAAAAGCTCCAAAAAGAAAGTCTCCAGGCTGCCAAGGAATGCAACGCTTATGCACTGGCTTTGGTGAAGGACTTTATAGCCGATGAACTGGAGGGTGACATCAACCGCTTGAAGGATTACGATTTCAACCGGCTGCGTTCGGAAGACGCTTCCCGCCAAAAGGCTGTGGATAAATATCTCACTTGTGCCGGAGGGAATATGCAAGGACCGGACATTGCCATTGTACGTGCCATTGCTTCCCTCGTGTTCGGTAAAGCATGGGAGGAGTTCACGCTCGAAAGTATGGACAATTATAAGTTTAAGGTTGATTATCTTCATCAGCTGGTTTACCTTTTTGGATGTCCGCTCGGCTTGGAATGGGGCTTGAAACAGTTCAAGGGACTGGATAAGTTTAATCCTTCAGAGGAACTGCGGGACCGTGTGGTTCGCTTCTGGAATCTGCATCAGACCATCGGCAACATTATCCTGCTGCCTACCATGCTTACCCAAAACCTGGTGGAGATAAACCTGACAAGAGCGAAACGGCTGTGGCGTAATTATCCGGACAGTTTCTTGAAAGAACTTCGGGAAGAGCTGGTGGATGAAACCCATCGCAACAAATATCTTCAATCGGAATGCTACAAGAATCGAAAGATTTATGCCCGTTGTAAAACGAAAGAAGGGTTCGACCGGTTGATGAGAGAACTCCTGCTGGAGGATTTCTTGGATGAAAATGGGCTTCCGGTGCATCGCTTCGCCGGTGTGGGCAGCATGGACAAGGGCCTTGACAGAGAAACATACTTAAAAGCTGTAGATGAGTACTTGGACTTCTGCGAGAAGGAAATTCCGCTGAGAGCCGGACGTATCATTGACAGACTGAAAGATATACTTGACAACAATTAAAAACGAAATATTATGGCAATCATTAAAAGACCTCCTCATGACGATGGACCGGTAAATGCCGGAGAACAGCGCTTGCTGGATTTTCTGTCGGTGAAGTTGCCTGACAATTTTTACATTATTCCTAATTGTAACATAGCGATTACGGGACCAAACCGCATCATGAAATATTGGGAGTATGACTGTTTGGTGGTGACTCCTCATGCCCTCTACCATATTGAGAACAAGGATTGGGCAGGTAATTTGGAAGGAGACGACTATGCTTGGTTCCGCAATGGTCAGGAAGTGGCTAACCCGCATAAGACGGCTGGGTTAAAGAGCCGTATTCTTGCATCTAAAATCAAGAACCAACATCCGGATTGGAATTTTGGTCAAATCATTACGCTGGTAACGCTCAGCCATCCCCAACAATCTAAGTTTGGTTTGGATCCAACGTGCGATACCTACAAGCAGACCTTTACATTAGGGGAATCATTGGCTGAATTTATCTCCAATCACGAACTGGTTTCTCGTTCTGCCAATGGCATCCAGCCTTTGATGAATCAACTGACGGATTTTCTCACGGGGGAATCGGTAGAGCGGAAACGCGCTGAACGCACCACGATATTCAATTATCGCATAGAGGAAAAGCTTCAGGAAACGGAAGAATTTACTGAATACCTTTGTATTCCTCAGTTTATTGCTACGGCTCGTTATCGGGTTCGTGAATATCCGCTGGATGTGGCTGATAAAAGTCCGAAGGAACTACAGCAGCTCACCTATTCGGTACAAAACGCTTACATGGCACAAGAGAAGATTGGGGATTCTCCCTACATTGTCAATACAAAGTGCCAGATGAATGAAGAGCAGACCTACTACTATGAAATCAGTCGTTATCAAGACGAAAGTTCCTTGCGGGCCAAGCTTAATCAGAAGACATTCAAACAGACGGATAAGCTGAGCATCATCATGGATGTGGCGAACGCGCTGAAAGTGGCACATAAGGTGCAGGTATATCACCGCGATGTATGCCCTGAGAACATCTATGTTTACGAAGGGGGTAGAGCTGCATTGGCAAACTTCAGAATGTCGTGGTTTGTGGAGCACATCGACCTGAGCTTCTCGGTTAATGCTACGGGCAATCAGTCTTCACCCTACACAGCGCCTGAGCTGTTGGACGGTGACGTTTCCTCTGCCAGCGATATCTATTCTTTGGGGGTGATTTTTTACCAGCTCATGGTTGGCAAATTGCCATTTGACAGTGTGGTTACCTTCATGGCTGCCTTAGGGGGTAAACTGCCGGCAGACCATCTGCCCAGTCATGTACTGAAGGAACTGCCTGCATGGATGGATGAGTTTGTTCAGAAGACGATTGTGGCTGATGTCAATAAACGCTGGCAAACAGCCGACGAAGTGCTTGACTTCCTGAACCGGGCTGTTGATGAAGAAGTACACAAAACGATAGCCACGACCCATACGGTCGTAACTACAAAGAAGGAGAAGACTTTATACCTCAAGGATATGAAACCCGGTATGAAGGTTTCTCCCAGTATGACGCTCCACGAAATTCTGGGTAAAGGTGGTTTTGGAAGGGTTTTTAAGGTGTGGCACGATATGCAGAAACAGTATCTTGCCATCAAGATATTTGAAAAGGATGCCTCGATTGATAACGCCATCAATGAATTTAATGCGCTGAAAGAACTGCATCATCCCAATATTGTAGAGTTTAAGCATAATGACCGGACAGTTCCCGGTGGCTTGTTCTTTACATTGATGGAATTGCTGGAGGGGGAGAATTTGCATGAATACACCAAAGGGGACTTGCGACTTCCCGCTGATGAAATCTTCAAGATGGCTTCGCAAATTCTGGAAGCGCTGACTTATATGCAGAGTAAGGAACCGCCTGTTTTCCATCGTGATATTAAGCCAAGCAACATCATGTGGCACAAGCGTCAGCTGTATAAGCTCATAGACTTCAATATCTCGGCTACCACTGAGGATAAATCATTTGGCGGCACTTTCCCCTACATGGCTCCAGACCTAATCCTCTCTGGCAACAAAATTGACTGGGATTGCTCCGCTGATACATTTGCGTTGGGTATCACCCTATATGAACTTCTGGCACATGCCTATCCGTGGCCTGGAGGTAACCTGCGTCCTAATATTCATAAGCAACCTACAGACATCCGTAACTACAATGATAAGTTGTCTGATGCGATGGCAGACTTCATTATGAAGTCTATCCGTACAGACAAGAACAAGCGGTTCAAGACAGCCCAAGAAATGCTGGATGCTCTGGAAACTATCGGACTGGATGGCATGCAGAAGGATTCGACGATGATTTCAATCATTCATCAGGGCAAAGAAATGGGTAATCCTGTGGATTACATCAACTCGCTGTATAGCCAAAGTCGTCACGGCAATGGCGGTACAAGAGCTGGTGTCGCCCAACATGCCTTTGATGCGCTGACCTATTCTGAGACACGGTTGGATAGAGAGTTGATAGCTGATATCGAAGCCTTGAAATACAAACTGATTATCATCACCGGTAATGCAGGTGATGGAAAAACGGCATTTATCCACCGGATTGAAAATAAGGGACAGGACAAGCTGCAGTTTGATACCAACAACGGTTCACAATTCTACATCTCGGGCATTCGATTTGAATCGAACTACGACGGCTCACAGGATGAAGACAACAAGGCGAACGATGAGGTGCTGAGTGAGTTTCTTTCTCCCTTCTGTGGATTGAACGATTACACGCAAGCCAAGGAAGGTCGTGTGATAGCCATCAATGAGGGACGTCTGGTGGATTTCCTGTCCATGCACCCCGAACTGCGGATATTGCAGGATAATATCGAGGAGTATTTCTACAAGGAAGGACATGCTGAATTGCTCCCGGGATTGATGGTCATCAACCTGAATCTGCGGTCAGTGACAGCACGGGATGTGGAATCGAAAACTCCAAGTTTGTTGGCTCAGCAAATGAAGAAGCTGACCCGTCCTGAATTATGGAGTAAATGCCAGAACTGTCCGGTTGCCGACCGCTGTTTTATCAAATATAACGTAGATACATTCCAGGACACCAGTGCAGGCGATGAAGTCATCAACCGACTGGAATGGTTGGTTCGTACCATTGTATATAAGCGGGAACTGCATATCACCATGCGTGATTTGCGTTCGATGATAGCCTGGATGCTGACTCGTGACTATTCTTGTGATGAAGTCAAGACGCTGATTGAATTGGTCAATGCCAATAACATTCCGGAATATTACTGGCAATACTATTACTTCAATCTCACTGCTCCGGTTGTCTATCCTGATGCCAACAAGGTGGAATATTTCAACTTGCCGACATTGGATTCCAACGACCGACTGGTGAAGTTGCTTCGTGAGACAGACGTGGCTGGTGTGGCACTTCCTGCCTTCGACCGTGATCTGTATTACCGTATCAAACGTCCCAATGACTACATCATATTTAGCGACCGTAAGCATTCCTTGTTGAAGGACTTCAATGATCATAACATGATTATCCCCTCTTATGAGGTGAAATCGGACGATGTACGCATGGCAGTCACCAGCCGGCATAAATCGTTTGTTCGTCATCAGTATTTTGAAGGTGCCATAGACTTCAAAAAAAGACTGCCATACAGATATGCCAGTGCTTTTGAAAAGCAGTTGCGCCTGGAGGACCCGAAAGAGTTGACGCAAACCATGCAGGACCTTGCAAGTGCGATTTCAGCAAGTGAAGGCTGCTCAAATGAGTTGCTGACCAAAGGGTATCTTCTGTTAGCCAGTTCAAACGTAGCAGATCCAATTTCAAAGAGTTACCGCCGTTTCTCTTTGGATGAATTCGAACTCTATGTGAATAAGACCGAACACTTGACGAAGTACATTGAGTATGAAAGCGACAGCTTGATTTTCCGTCATAAAGAGGATAAGTTTATCCAACTTACGGTGAGTCTCGACCTGTATGAAATGCTCAAGTACATCCATGCTGGATTCAGTCCTTCTGTAAACGATTTGCGTGGACGCTTCATTGAGCTGCAGATATTTAAGAATTTGCTGGAGGCAAAAACCTATTCAGAAATACTTGTGACAAAGAATAATCGCAAGTTTACTGCAATACGTTTAGACAGTCAAAAGCACATAGTCATTGAACCTCTTAACGTGTAATGATATGATATTAAAACTAAAGAAAGGAACGGGGGTACAGGCGTTCCTCAATAAAGATATATTCTATGTTGATGTTAAGTCGGTAAAATTGGATCGTGTTTTGACCAATTTGTTCATCAAGATGTATGCTGATGGCGCTCCTGTCTATATGTCTTTCCGCAAAGAATATACCATCGACATACTGAAAGAGAACCTGGCTATCTTGGAAAACCAGGGTGTCATCCGTGGTGTAACAGATAATCCGGATGGCGTAGAGGACTGGCTTCGCAGTTCGCTGCTTGAATTGGTCAACCGTGGAAATGTGGTGAAAGAACATGTCTCTACACTCAAGCCGTTGCATCTGTTGAGTTTCCGCGTACAAAACAGTAAGTATTGCCGTGACTACCGCGCTTCCGACCAGCTTTATCTGATGCTGCGCAGTAATCCGGAGGTCATGCACGGTTTGGTTAGATACCTCAGTAAAGGCTGGGACAAGCAAACGGGCGAACTCGTCAAGAGTGAAGATTTGGATGTGGACACTACCGGTATTCTGTATATTACGAAACCTTTGAAGGAACGTAAGACCCTGAACAAAGTGGCTGAATCCATACCACAGCCCTTCCTGCGTGAACAGGCTGCATTGTTCAACGATGATATTCGCAGGCTCTTGCTTTATAAGGACAAACTGCCCAGAGCGGTGTTTATTGACTATTTGAGAATCCTCTGTGGCTTTCATTTGGCTTTGTATGCCATGAAGGTGATTTATCTGTTACCCAAAATGGTTGATGCCGGTTCCCGACAGGTCGTTGATGACTGGTCGATGCTTTTGGATGTGACTGACGACTTGGATAGTATTGTTTCCACTTATGCTTGTAAGGATGTCGAAAGACTTCAGAATAGCATAGGCAAGTACATTCGGGCAACTTATATGGCCGATATCATCCAAGACCGAAAAGACTGCTCCATTGATGAAGCCTTGAGAATATTGAAAGAAGATAACAACAAGTCAGATGGTTTTTATGAATCGGTACTGAATGGAATACGCAAGGATCTTCCCAATTCTGACGAGAAGGAATTTGACAAGGAAGACTTTAGGGAAATGCTGGAACTTTTCCCTGAAGAAGATTACTTCGATATGCTGGTTCATGTTTTGGAAAAATCAAACTTGGGTAATTATCAATATCGCTATTTGCATGATTTCCTGGATGCGGTTACAATGAAGAACTCTCCATCCAAACTGCTGGCCGATAGCCGTTCTCGTCGCCATCCCAGACGGGGTGCATTGGGTTCCAAACTGTTGGAAACACTGGTTCAGCTGTTGGTACTGAAAGAAAAGACAGATGGAAGTTATGAAACCCGTTCCTTATCCATCGATGAATTGATTCAGGAAATAAGAAATCGCTATGGGTTAATTATCAATGGTGTCAATGAAGAGCGTTTTGCAAACGCTGATGTAGAAATGAATGAAGCATTTCGAACGAATGTAGAAGCTTTCAAAGACAAACTTCGTCAGATTGGTTTCTATACGGACATGAGTGATGCTTGTATTCTACAGAAGATTCGTCCACGCTATAAATTGTAAACAATGGAAGAAATTAGAACACTATATTACGAACGTTTTATTCAACACGTCGTTGAAGTATATGCACCAAAGCTGAAGCAGGTTCGCCCAGGGCACTGTATGAAGATAACCGGTCTTGCTCTGAAGGAACTTCGTGTATTGCTTCCTTTGTTGCGTCCTATCAATGAGAATCTGTCTGTATTCATCCTCTCGGAAGAGGAAAAAGGGGATGAATATATCCATGCAACGAAACTCATTGAATTGAGAAATGACCCGTCCAAAGCGGTATTGATTTTGGTCCCGACCAACAGTAGAACATCGGCTGAAGACTCCTATGGTGACGCTACATTCCAAAACTTGTCGGCATCAGACCTTCAGGATTCCTTTATCTATAAATTGATGGATGAGATGCCTGAAGAAAAGAGGTCGAACTGGTCCCAAATCTTCGAACTGTTAAGGGATGAAGTGCATGCCTACATGAGTGATCTTATTTCCTATATCCTGTATCTTGAACTGAACCAGTATTCAAGTGAGGCTTGGGGAAATGGGTTGTTCGTATTTGGCATGTGGCCGGACAGTGAACTTTTCAAAGAAGAGAATGCTGTCCGCAGACGTTTTATGCTGAACAAAGAAAAAGCATCGGCCATTCTTGCTGATTTTTCTTTGACTGCAGCTGACCGTATAGCTTCTCTTCCGATTGAAAGAGGAACCATTCAGCGTGCGCTCATGACCTTCTTGACTTCTGATGATTCTTTGAACGATGCCAACTCACTGTTTGAGTGTATTCTTTGCAAACATCCGGAATTTAATTATGCGAAGATGCCTTGGCTTGAAATAGGTTCTTCAGGACCTGTAAAGGTCATGGTGGACTTGAATACAGGTAAGGATTCTAAGAAAGAATTGGTCAAGGATGAAGAAGGGAATTTTGTCCTGAACATCTTGTCGGAGAAGAAATCAAAAGTTTCCTTCACCATTACAACCGACCCTGCGCCTAAAGATAACCCTGCCATTGTTTCTTTCGAAATTGCGTTGGTTGACATCGACGACTTTTCAGAGGTAGGTGTAATCAAAAAAGCCAAGGTAGGAACCAACAAACGTGCTACACGCAAGATGTCAGTGAACATTGCAGACGGCATGTTTGACGAAGGTGACTATCTGCTTCGTGTGCGAGCTTTAGATGAGAATGGCATTGTGCTTGAGCAAAAGAAAATGTTCAAGGAGGACCAGGTACAGGCAGCTTGGGAAGAAGCCAAGAAAGAGAATCCCAACCTTCAGATGGAACAGTATCGCTTGGAACACCATGTTGCTTACTGTAACGAATCTGCTGTATTTACCATTGTGAACGATGGAGAAGTGCCCGAAGGTCAGATTGACAAACGTGCCAAAGTCAACAGCTACACACAGGCCATCATACTCTATCGCTCGGCTCATTTGGCTAAAAATGAAGACCTAGAGATTCCAACTGATGGCGTTGATCGCAATCGGTGGGTCGATGGTAATCTCAACAACACCTATCATTTTGATTTTGGAGCGGCTTATGCTTACCAAATTCAAATGTCAAAGAAGTTGATCCAATTCGAATCCACCTTCTTGAAAAATGCGAATGATTTTGGTTACATCGAGGCTTTGCTCGGCGGTAATCCTACAGATGCTTATTTGATGAATCCGAATGATACTGCCGTTCGTGAACCGTTGTTCGTTCCTGTGTCTGATATTCATATTCCAAACGAATTGGGAGCATTGAGAGAAGACCTCTTTGCTATCATCAGAGAGTCAGCAGAAGACGAAACCGGTTTGACCAGCACTTTGGATTTCACCAGCAATTTGGGCTTGATTAAAGCTTATCTGTCTGAGTATGATGCTTGGCTCAGAGAAGAATTGGAGAAAGACCTGAGCACGGAAGCTGTCGTCAAACTTCAAAATATTGATACAGTTCTATTGTCGGTAGAAATGCCTGATGGCAGTAAGACCAAGATTAAGATGATCAGTCCCTTGCACCCGTTGCGACTGGCTTGGATTGTAAATCTCTATGAACTGTATCAAGACTGGGAAGAGCGTACCATTGAGAATCCAAAGTATAGAAAAGCATGGTATCGGAAATTGGACAAGCTTTTCCAAGGTCAAATACCGATGAATGTAGCGCCTATCGTATTGAGTGATGACCCGCTGAAGGAAGCCTATCAGTACATCGGTGAACTGACATTTGGCTGGGGCGCTTATGCACAACCGACCCAGTCAGAAGAGGCTTTTTCTTCAGGCAATCGTCAGTTGAAATCCTACGTTTCCATGCTGCTGAATGTGGCAAGGGAAAAGCGCATTGATAGTGATGTGAATCTGGACCTGGTGGTACGCCATCTGTTCAACTACAGCGTATCTCATCCCTATACGGACAAATTGGTAATCAATTTGTTTAACGCAGGAGATGCTGCTACATTTGCAGAAGCATTGGTACGCTTGGAAAAGATTGGAATCGGGCATGAACTGACCTATGAAATCAGACTGTTTACTGATGAAAACATGTTGCAGTCTGGCGAATCGTTCAAGGATTTGCTTGACCCGGAATCGGCTGTTGCCAACGATGCTGAAGTATTTTCACAAGCTTCTGCTAACCGCTTGTTCCCCAAGCTTCGCTTTTCTTTAAATAAGACAAGTGACTTTATCAACAAGCATGATGACTATCAAGCTCATCTGTCTTTTCTGGTAAATCCGTTTATTGTAAGTACAGAGCCCTCTCGCCCAAGTGAGCTGAGCCGCTCCTTCTTCTTGAATGGTACCATTTGCAGGGATATAGTAGAAGCGAAGCCGATTGGTAAAACATTCGTTTGGAATCGCTATTATTCCAACAAGAGCTTGCCGAACCCAGTGTCAGAATCGGCAAATTTGGAAGTTAGCTTGTTTGCCCGTTTACAGGAAGTGATTGGTAAAATGCTTTCTTCTACCATCGAAGAATCTGTACCGGCAACAACACTCCGTTTGAAGGAGAGTGATATGATGTTGCTGTCGTTCATTCATGACAGCAGCGATTGGGTGATTACGTTCGACAAGAATATGGGACCTGAATTCTATGATCTTCCCTGCGGTGATTCCGATGTCCCGTATCTGTTGGATTATGTCCCGAATGATGAAGCGACAGGTATATCTTCTTATCTGACCACGAAACCTACCAGCGAAATTGCGTCCTTGATGGTTCCGCTTTTCAAGCAGTATGGAATTGATATTGAAGACAAGGAGAACTTCAAGCAAATTCTGGAGGATGTCCGTTCCGTGAGCAGCTCGTTGATTATGCAAGTCAATACAACATCCCAGAAAGGATTTGAAGTTATAGGTACCACCTTGACCAAACGCTTCCTGGAAAAGAAAGGTATCACGACAGAATCAATCATGATTCCGATTGATCTGCATAAAGAGTTATTCGTTGATTTGGATAGCGAAAACCAAGAACGTGCAGATAATCTTGTTGTCAAGATTGATGTTAAGCGCAAGGAAATCTTATTTAATGTGGTTGAGATCAAATGTAGAAATGCCTATTATCAGGCTGATGAACTGCACATGAAGATTGTCAACCAGATTGAAAATACCATCCTGGCACTTCGCTCCCATTTTGAAATTGCGGTGGATGGCCATGACCGACTTGACCGTGAACTGAAAGTGCTGGAATTAAAGTCGCTCCTGGAATTTTACATCAATCGCTCGTTACGATATGGACATCTTAATCCGGATAAGGCTCATGAATACAAAGTATTTTTGAGCAAACTCTCTGATGGTTATTCCGTCCGTTTCAAACGGCTTGGCGTAATCTTTGATTTCATGCAAACTGAACGTCAAAAGAAGGATTTCTATGGTGATACGCTAATCTACACGATGGGTAATCCGGTCATTGAGCAGATTCTCGATGAAAGTAGTGACTTGAAGACTCAAATTCTGGAAGCTCAAGACAACGACTTTGTCAATTTCTTTGAGCCGACATTCAGTGTAGCTACAACAGGTATGGAAGCTCAGCCAAAACCTGTTCAGCCCGTTGAAGTATCAACGCATATTGACACGGATTATGAAGTGATTGTTCCGAAGGAACCGGAAGCCGATCCTGTTGTGTCGAAGACTGAAAATTCAGCTAAGGTGAAAACAGAAAACCATTCTGTAATCTTTGACCATCCGGAAGAAGAGTCAGACAATTCACAAACAGCAACTGTAGAAACCTGTCCTGAATCGGAAGGACAAGTTCCTGCGGCCAATGCAGGCACTGAAGAAAATGGTACTGGAGATGATCATCCATTACCGGCAGACCCTGTAGATGTACCGGTGCACCATCCTGAAACCGATCCGAATTATCAGGAACCTTTGGTAGATGTCATCGTTGGGAAAAACAGTAATTCTCCCCAATTCGGTGTATTAGGAAAAATGGTTTCGAATGGGCGCGTGATTGGTATGGACTTGAACGAGTGTAATACAATCAGCTTGTTTGGCGTACAGGGTGCTGGTAAGAGTTACACCATCGGTTCTGTCACAGAAATGGTTCTGAAGCAGTATTCTAAGGTAAACAAACTGCCTGCTCCTATGGCCGGGGTTATTTTCCACTACAGTGAAAGCATGGATTATGCCCCCGAGTTCACGTCGATGGTATATCCTAATGATGAAGCTGGTCAGTTGGCTAAGTTAAAGGCTGAATATGGTGCTGAAGCCCACTCTGTCGAGGATGTTATCCTCCTTGCCCCCGAAGCACAAGTGGAATTACGCAAGGCTCAATATCCGGACTTGGAGGTACATGCCATCGGTTTTGATTCTTCTGAGCTGGCTGTACGAGACTGGTTGTTCCTTTTGGCTGCTTTAGGCAATGACTCTGCTTATATCAAAGAACTCAAACAGATCATGAAAGCATGTCGCTACAATATGTCGTTGGCAAATATTCGCCAAGGTGTTGCAAGCAGCGACCACCTTTCTACTTCTCAGAGGGCATTAGCCAATACAAAATTGGATTTTGCAGAGGAGTATATTTCTGACGGCTGTAAGCTGCAGCAATATCTCCGTCCGGGAAGATTGATTATAGTCGATTTGCGTGACGAGTTTATTGAAAAAGAGGAAGCTCTTGGTCTGTTTGTTGTCATGCTTAATATCTTCTCAAGTGTGATGACGGTGGACGGAAAGGCTTTCAATAAGTTCATCGTCTTTGATGAAGCGCATAAATACATGAACAACAGGGAATTGGTGGATTCTATTACGACTGCAATCCGAGAGATGCGTCACAAGGGCGTTTCCATCATGATTGCAAGCCAGGATCCGATGAGCTTACCTACGGAAATTATAGAACTAAGTTCCATGGTTGTGATGCACCGATTCAGTTCACCAGCCTGGGTTAAGCATGTTCAGAAAGCGATCACTCCGCTGCAGACCTTAACAGCCACAGAAATGGCTGCATTAGGTTCTGGTGAAGCATATCTGTGGGCAAACAAAGCTACCGATAAGGCGATAACCCAGCGTCCTATAAAAATCAGTATTCGTCCACGTGTAACAAAACATGGTGGTGATACGATACAAGCTATAAAAGAATGAACATAACGGAATATTCAAATAAAGGAGGCAGAACAGTGAATCAGGATTATGTAATCCATCGGTCACTGTCTGCTGACTCTGCAATATTTGTTTTAGCTGATGGTATGGGTGGCTACTCACATGGTGAGATAGCCGCTCAGACCGTGGCTACAAAAATTGTGAGTTTTATAGAGAAAAATATGACAAATTACTCTCCGGAAGATTTAATAAGGGAGTCAATCGCTTTTGCCAACGATGCCCTTATGGTTAAACGAATGGAATTGGGTGGAAAAAAGATGGGAACTGTTATTGCTGTCCTTTTGATACTCAATAGCCAGGCATATATTGCTTGGTTGGGTGATAGTAGAGTATATAAATACAGTGATGGCGAGATGATGACCTGTACAACAGATCATTCCATCGTGCAGCAGCTGTCTGCTAAAGTGAATATAACGCCCTCGATTTATGAGAAATATGGAGCAATAGTAACTCGCGCCGTCATGGGTGATGAGCTTAAAGATGAAATTCCTATTAAAGTGGTATCTGCCCAGAAGAACGATGTATTCTTATTGTGTTCAGATGGTTTTCATAAACAGCTTCCCGTAGAGGAATATATGGCGTCAAGTGACAATACCAATCTGAAGTGTTTGAATGACATGGCTTCTGACATGGATGATAATTATTCATTCATAAAAGTGGAATTATAATGATACTGAGCAACATAGTCATTGACGATATTAAATCAAAATCCGGCCTTCTTTTTGATCAGGCTAAAGATTTTGAAGTGTTGGCAAAACTGATATTGGAGGTTACACAACGTTCTATCGGCATAACCACGCTAAAAAGATTGTTGGGGTATATTGATGATGACCATCGCACAAATTCCTATACGCTTAATACCATTGCATTGTACTTAGGTTACTCTACATGGGATGCTTACCTACTGGCTCGTTCTGTAGATAGTATATGGGGATTTCAAGATACGGCAGTGTATGTAAAGTCCTTGGTTGTAAATACGGAAATATACGTCAAGTACATGGATCGTGTGGTCAGATTCAAGGTGATCATGTTTCATGAAGAAAAGGCATTGGAAGTCATCCAAGCTTCGAATAGCAGTCTTCTTCCAAACGATATTCTTCTCATACACAAGATAGAAAAGGGTAAGAGGCTGGAAGCTGAGAAAGTTTTTCGGGGTGATTTGATTGGGAATTATAAAACAAGTAGTGAACTAACTTCTGTTGAAATTTCCAATCCGAATGACATCAGTCAGCAATGACTTCAATGCATACAGACCGATAGATAATAAAAAGTAACTGTGCTTCATTATTATTAAAGGCAATTCTGCTGTTATACAACATAGTTATAACTGTAGTATTGCTTTTTGCAATTTGCTCTTAAATGTTGGTCACCACTTCCGACTAATCGTATTGTATGCGATGCCGGAAGTGACGACCTTTTGGGAAGAATATGCCATCCGGTTTACTCCGTATTTGCAATACCAAGCAAAGCTCGGCTGATAGGCTTTGGCTACAAATGGAAGATTCAGTCCATTGCCACAGAGAGAAACAGCAGGGTTTCACTTCGCTCCACTCAGCTGTTTCTCACAGTGACAATGAGGTTGGAAAACATATCTACAAATGATAACTTACTCGATGGTTCTACCGAACGCAGGCTGACACTTGCGGAAGTAGAACCATCGAAAGGTTTATACAGTTAGCTCACGGATGTTGGTCACCACTTCCGACTTATCGTATTGTATGCGATGCCGGAAGTGACGACCTTTTAGGAAGGATATGCCATCCAGTTTGCTCCGTGTCAGTGACACCAAGCAAAGCTCGGCTGATAGGCTTTGGTTACAAATGGAAGATTCAGTCCATTGCCACAGAGAGAAACAGCAGGGTTTCACTTCGCTCCACTCAGCTGTTTCTCACAGTGTCAATGAGGTTGGGAAGCAGGTCTTCAAATGGTGATTTGCTCGATGGTTCTACCGAACGCAGGCTGACGCTTGCGGAAGTAGAGCCATCGAATGGTTTATACGGTTAGCCCACAGATGTTGGTCACCACTTCCGACTTATCGTATTGTATGCGATGCCGGAAGTGACAACCCTTTGGGAAGGATATATCATCCGGTTTGCTCCGTGTCGGTGACACCAAGCAAAGCTCGGCTGAATGGTTTTTGCTACAAATGGAAGATTCAGTCCATTGCCACAGAGAGATATAGCAGGGATTCACTCTACTCGGCTGTTTCTCACAGTGCTATTTATCCGTTTTTAAGGTGATTGAAAAGTCAAGTGTACCATTTGCTGTATTCTGCACTGAAATGCTTTCAAGTAACTCATTACTTTGTACTAAGGTAGAATACTCTCAATTTCAAAATAAATATCGTTTCGCTTCTCGTGAGAAGTGATTAGTTGGTATTTCGGTCCCTACATGTATTTTGCAATCTTCTTCCTTTTATACCATTCGTTTTTAAGAATAATTATTTACTATTTATCACAAACCTTTTCGATCATCTTATTACTTCTATTGATTTTCGGATTGGATGGCAAATACACTATTGACACGGTGTCTCCAATGGTTTTACTTGTCCATTCTTTACCATAGTAGGCAACGCCATCAACCTGAAATTTATAGTGCATATAACATCTCTTGCCGTTTTTATATATAACAGCCGTAGTATATATTCCGTCTCTTTCCAAACGATAATTGTTGTAGGTTTCATAACTTCCTTTTATCAAAAAAACAGCAGAAACAGATAAAACAAAGGATTCCTCCTGAATTTGTTCCAGAAAGTCTCACGGGATTTCTTTTGTTTCTTCACTTGTATCTTTTTCTCCATAAGTATCGTTAGAAATTTCTAATTAATGTGTAACGATCTGTCGTTTAATATTTAATTTTGGTAGGGATTTAGCATCCCTTTTCATTGTTTTATTACTTTTCTGTCGAAATACCATTCTTAATCTCTTTGTTTGTATGTAATAATCGTTTGACTATATATGAAATGGCGCAAGAGAGTATAGGAACGAATATAGTCCATAACAGCATTATAATTCCGACCAGTTCATTAGCTGTAATATAAGATCCTTCGTCAGGAGGAATATTCGCAGGGCGTCCACCATTATCATTCCAATCCCACACAAAGCAGAACAGTCCAAAGGAAAGAATTGCCGCTGTAATTAGGAACAAGTATCCAGCAAATTTCCACCATTGATTGCCTTTGTATAGTTTCCATGCCACCGCTCCGCTAAAAAGCATAAGGCAACAAAATCCAAAGGATGCTAAACCAAACAGCACCAACCAATGTTTCATCCATAATATGAAAATGCAGATGATTGTGCATATCAGTACTATTGCCTCAAATATCCAAAATCGCTTATCGGTCAGTTTCATAATCTGTCGGGAATTTAGCCGTTGATAAATCTATGCCACCGCGAAAGTCAACGTCGATCAGACTTGCTTTGGTAAAATCCACATCATGTAACCTACCTTTATTGGAAGCCCAATAATCGAGCCGGTTCCCGTAATAATATCTATTATATTGAGGTCCACAGAACACACAGTTGGCAACCTCTCCGATAAAATTGCAATGAGCAAATGAGGCAGCAATAAAGGCTGTTTGGAAATCACAATTGATGAATGTGCAGTTATAAAAATCTGCAATTCCGAAATTGCGCAACTTTACTCGTTCAAATGTGCAATGATGATAAACCGTTTTACGGTGCAATACAAGTGTAGTAGAACCTATATCAAAATGCTGTAGCTTTCCTCTTTTGAAAACGCAGTCATTAAAGTAACAGCCTCTTACTACAACACCGGTAAAGTCGCAACCTTCAAAACAACATCGTTCAAAAATCTTTTTTGTCCACCATACAACAAGGCCTCCATTATAAAACGGAGTTTTCTTGAATTCTTGATTGTAATAATGTTTATCAGTAAGCTTCATGGTTTAAAACTTCGTTCTTTATCAAATAATCCTCAAAGCCGTTATACTGGGTATAACATTGAAGGTATTCCTTGTATGCAGGATAGAAGATACGGCATTCATTTATCAAGGCCTTGTCATCATATCCTAATCTATTGGATATAACTTGAAATTCATCAACCGAAAGTAACATTCCAGGAATATCATCTATGTCCGCACCGTCCATACCATTAAGTACCCCTGTCGGCATTTCGTGCAAAGAGAACTCTAAAAAGTATTTCAAAGTATGATATTTGTATTTTACAGCAAATTCATTGTCTGGATCTAAATCCAATAGTTTATCTGCTAATTGTCGTGGATCATATTCAAAACCAAGAGCTTCGCAAAACATATAGAGTACATTATTAGTATTGCAATAAGCTTCATGACCTTGAAAGCATCTGAATAGGAAACGAATACCCTCAATACCTCCTGCTTCAATATCCTTTTGGACCGTTTGAACAATAGCTTTCCGTACAAAAATAGGATTGAGGCAATAATTACCATGCAATTTTCTAAACTCTTCAAGTTCTTCGAGTGTAGGCAATGGCTCACTATATATATTCTTTTCCCATGTAGAAAGTAAAACATGCCGCTGCTTACGTTGCTGCTTGGAAAGTCCATTTGCAGAAAACCGTGAAAAGATTTCAAGATATTCTTTTAATAGTTTATGTTGTTCCATATCTATAAGGATACTAATTAAAATACTCCAGTTACAAAATTATAAAAAATGCCATTCATTAGCCTATAATGAAGTGCATTTCTTTTGTGATTCAGCAATATAGATGGTTTGCAGCCTCATTGTTCTACTAGATTTAGCTCTACCGAACGCAGACTGATGCTTGCAGAAGTAGAGCCATCGAATGGTTTATACAATTAGCTCACAGATGTTGGCCGCCACTTCCGACTTATCGTATTTCATGCGATGCCGGAAGTGACGACCTTTTGGGAAGGATATGCCATCCGGTTTGCTCCGTGTCTGTGACACCAAGCAAAGCTCGGCTGATAGGCTTTTGCGACAAGCGGAATATTCCAATACGTTGCCATAGAGAGAACCTGCAAGGCTCCACTTCGCTTCACTTTGCAGGTTCTCACAACGGCAACGGTTTTCGGGTAGCTCATCTTCAAGATGTCAGGATGCCGGGTTATGCGGACTTTCTGGGAACATGTTTGAGACAGCCTATTAGGGCTAATCTTTTCCCTTGGAGTCATAATCTGGAAATTTTTGAAAACCGTTGGAGCATCTTGGCCAGATCCGTTTTATACGTGCAAAGGTACTGCGGACGGGAGAAACGTCAAGTGCCGCTTACGCTTTCGGACGGAGGACTTTCCGGCAGCCTTCCACAATTTGTGCCAAATTGGGTATTCCGTAAAGTCCTCGGACCTCACACTTGCCTTATTCTCCCTGGTGTCCGCAGTGAGGGACTGCACGAAAAAACGGTTTTCCCGACCAAGAAGCTCAAAAGGGCTTCACAAGAGGGAAAAGAATCGGATTCGAAACCATCTAAATTGTTTTGACTATGGATTATCCCAAATTATCCGGAGCAACCATCTCCGAACGTGACAAGGCTTTTGCCCAAGAGTTCGCCAACTTTGTGAATGGCAGTATGTGTTCACCTGACCAAACAGGCAGGGAACTGGCCAGGGCGCACCGCTACCTGCAACAGCAGATGTTCAAGGTCTTTCTTGGCTTCATGAAGCAGCTGGCATACAACTATCAGCAGGGAAAATACGATGACCGCAACGAGTGGGCATCACGGCTGTCCGCAGAAGCCTATCAAAGGCTCATCAAGTGTGACTTTATTTTCGACCCCGAATTTCCAACCTCAAAATAATACAATTATGTGCAGACTTATGACAACACAGTTGGAGGAAGCCTTGAAAGGTTTTCCTCTCTATTCCCAGGACGGCAAGGGGAAGGACGCTATTTGCCGTGCCATCTTTGCGCTCGGTGGTGTGCGGTGGTTCATCCTTGAAGGTGAAAAGGAAGGAAACGACACCATTCTGTTCGGTATCGTCATCGGACTGATGGAGGATGAGTATGGCTACATTTCTTTGAATGAACTTTCGGACATTGAGTTGGATTTGACCAAACAAGGCTTCGGCAAGCTGCAAGTTAGGCAGCAGGAAGACTTTCGTCCGGTTCCACTGAAGAAATTACGGGACAGCCGGCTGCAGGAATTCCTTGCAAGAATGGGCTATTGAGTGATAGTGTAAAGTGAAAACAACCTGCCTTGTCCATACACGGATAAGGCAGGTATCAAACAGACAATTAAAGATAAGTGTATGACTACAAATGTATTTGCTACTGCCATCCAGCTTGGATGGACTGCTAAACTCCGGTACAAGAATGGGGAGCTTTATATTGATTTTCATCGAAAAACGCTTAGCGGAGTGCCTTTTTCTTTCACTGCAAAAATGAAAGATGGGAAGATTGGCAATCTCGTCAAAGAGATAGAGTCATTCGTGGATGCCATTGACCCGGAAATTTGTGCCGAAGAATGGATGATTAAGTCGGGAGCCGTTGCGCCTTCCCGTTTGCGACAAGCGGTAAGCGATATGGATGCCATCCGTGCCGATGCCTGGCTGTTGGTTTGTATGCTTGCAGAAGCGGACGGACAATCTGTCTTGGCAGGTCTGCCTGGAAATCAATGGAATTAAAAAAGAAATTGGAACTGCATACGATGATGGAAGTTCTTCCAAGGGTATAGGTTGAATACAATACTTCCGTTTTATCATCTTACCTGCAAGGATATTTTTTTGCAAAGGTATTGCTGCCCCACCAAGGCGTCAAATCCCTTGCAGAAAATCTTCCTCAAACAAGTTGAGCGTATTTTCTGCCTTGAATTTGCCTAATTGGTGGTTGCCAGCACTCTGAAAAAAGCAAAAAACATCCCTTCGGTCAAGCTGCAAAACAGCAAAACAAAAGGGAAAAAAATCAGAGCGTATGGCACAGATTGACAATAACCTCAAACAGCAGTTGGCAAAACCTCAGACTTGGTTCTGCAAGTATTTTCCCAAACGCATCCGCAACGTGGGTGAAAAGGAAATCGCTGACAGACAGATGGTATATGACTTCAAAGACGGAAGGAGTTTTGAAGCAGTGGCACAAATGACCGCAGCAAGCATGAAGGAACAATATGGCGAAAAGTGTTCGGGCATCGTCTTCGTTCCGGTTCCGGCTTCTACCAACGAGAAGAACGAACTCCGCTACAAGGCTTTTTGCGAAAGAGTATGTGAACTGACCGGAACTATCAATGGCTTTGACCATGTAAAGGTAGCAGGCGGACGGCTTGCCATCCACGAAAACCGCAAATTGGAAAAGGAAATCCGGAAAGTGAACATCATCACTTTTGATGAAAAATGGTTCTGCGATAAAACAATCGTAACCTTTGACGACGTGATAACACGCGGCATCACTTGGGCAACTTATTCCGACCAATTAGAGCAGTTGGGAGCACATGTTATCGGTGGCATATTCTTGGCAAAGACACACTATAAAGTAAATGAACAATGATACAAAAGGATTTTTATAAGGAGGCTTCCATAGCCTTTACAGGACATAGAGAGATACCATCCGAACAACAAAATGAAGTAAGGGAACGGCTGAAACAAGCCGTTATCCTTGCTTACAAGCAGGGAAAATACCGCTGTTTCTGTGGCATGGCATTGGGCTTTGACCTAATGGCTGCCGAAGTCGTACTTTCACTCAAGGGGAAATTGCCTTCTTTGCAGCTGATAGCTGTTGTTCCATTCAAAGGGCAGAACTGCCGATGGAATGTATCGGAACAAAACCGCTATGACCTTATCCTCGGCAAGGCGGATAAGGTCATCGTGTTGAGCGAGAATTATTTCAAAGGTTGCCTTTTGAAACGTAACGACTATATGCTGCAACACTCCGGAAGTGTGATTGCCTACTTTGACGGAAAGCCCCAGGGTGGTACATATTATACGTGCCGCAAGGCTTGGAAGAGAGGGTTGACTATCGTCAATCTCTTCCATCCTTAGACGGGAACAAGATAAGGTGACGTTACTCACGATCTCCCCTTATCTTTCGACCTCTCTTTGGGAGACCTGCCGCCTTGAACGCTATGAGGTCGCTGCCAAGAAAACGGATTTTTACCTTGCCCGGCACCTGGATGAAAGGTAACGGATGATGGGGTAACAAGAGATATACATAAATAGTACATCGGTGAATACCCAAATAACGTGCTGCTTCACTGACCGAATAGGTTTGGTCCGGCTTAATCTCTACTGTTACTCTGCGAGTTTCCATATTTCATTGTTTTTGTGCAACATCTTGTTGTTCAGTCTTCTTATTCATCAGATAGTCATTGATGTCTTTGTAGTCGGCATAACGGAAGGATTCGTCCGTAACCCGGTATTCAAATAGCTTATGGAGGGATTCTGTCGCTTCTTTCCCGGCAGCATCATTATCCAAGAAACAATGGATGTGTCTGTAACGTTCCAGATATTGGTACACTTTCTTCTGGTTGCAAACGGAGTTCAAGATGAGATAGTCACACGGACTCTCCATGCGGAAAAGATAATCCTGCCTCTTTACTAAAGTCAGGAAGGACAGGAAGTCCATAAATCCTTCAAAAACAAGGCATCCTTCCTGGATTTCGCCCGATGAATAGGCGATGATGCTCAAATCCTTACTTCCCATACAGCCCTTGAAATAGGGATTGCGTAACTCGTAACCTCCGGAATGGTTACCGAAAGCCACGGAAAAATACCATTTTCCTTTCTGTTTTTGATGGATTTCCTGGCAATAGGTGCAACCGATGGATTCATCAATCTGCCTCGAACACAAATAGCTGAGTAAAGACTTGTTCTTCAAAGGATGCAAGGTGAAGGTTGGCTGTTCATGGCTTGGCTGCGCTTTGCTGGAAGTTGCATGAGGTGTTGCAGAACGAACAACGCATCCGCTTTCTCCCTCCAGATATTCCAGCGTGGCTGATACGGTTGGCAAACCCCTTAATCGCTTTGCCAACTCCACAATATCTCCTCCTTCGGACATGCCATAGTCATACCACCGATTGATATCACGATTAACCTTGAAGGACGCTATTTTCTCTTCCCGCAAAGGGGAGCGATACCAATAGTTATCGCCATAGACCCTGCAAGGTCTGAATCCTTCCTTTTCCAAAAAAGAAATGATGCTGATTTCATGTGCTTGGGATATATTCATTGTTTGTTACACTTTATAAAAATACTTTATCCACATTTTTCCGTATAGGCACCCACATAAAGTAAAGCACTTTTTGGAGTCCGTTTATTCATTATCATTGTCGCTGAACAACTCTGCTTCCATCGGAGTCATGTCGTAGAAGAATATCTTGTCCTTCTTTATCACCAGTTTCAAGTCGTTGACCAAATACTGGAGCAGCTTGGCTATGATACTTCGACCTCGCTTGAAACCGATTTCTTCATAAGCAGCCATCAGTGCCTGCACCACATTTTCATAGCCTTTGATGGGGGCTTCCTTGAAAGCTGCCGACAAGGCTTCCCGATGCTGTTCTTCAGTCAAGTCTTTATAACTGATTCGGGCAGATTTGGCTTTTGACTGCTGCTCACAGGTATGTTCCCTGGCTATTTCCGGAAGTCCTTCTGCATTGACGGTAAAGGCAAAGGGCTTGAACTCCTTCTCTCTTATATGCAGGGGACGTACCTCGCTGACATCCGGATTGGTCGTGCTTTTGGAAATGACAAGTACAGTTTCTGCCTTGTTGTTCATTTCCGTTCCGATATGTCCTCGCACATTATTGTCTCCCTTATTTTGATGAAGGACGCAGTGGATATGAAGGTCATATTTCGATGACCATTCCATCATTTTATTGATGACTTCCACCGATTCTCCTGCATTGTTGATGTCCAACAGCAAATCTCTGATACCATCTATAATGACCAGACCATAGCCATGGTTATGCGCAAGTGCATAGTCTATGACTTCCATGCGGATGGCTGGAGTGTATTCACGAAGCCCGATAAAGTCCAGGTTCTGGTTGTCCATATCCGTAGGCAGACCTGCCAGCTTCAAGATACGTGCCAATACATTATGGCAATGGTAACGGCTTTGTTCGGTATCGACATAAAGTATGCGCCGTTTACCTTCGGGCAGACAAGCCCGATAGTTCAATACGGTACCATTGGAAAGGGAGGCTGCCACCAAGGCAGATACGTTGAATGTCTTTTTTGCCTTCGCCTTTCCGGTTGATGCACTGAAGTTACCAAGGGTAGCTATCGTAGAATTATCCACCCAGATGATTTGAGGGGGAACCGAGTAGGTGTCGGTTGCCTTAATGAGGGCATCATTGAGGATTTGCTCCAGACGACTCTCCATCGACTCTTCATTTTCACTCATTGTTTTGGGCTCCTTGTTCATTGTGATAAGAATGAGTGAAACGATTGGCTTTATTTACAGACTTGTATGGTTCTTTGTTTTGCAGCAGCCAACTGTCAAGTTCCTCTTTGTCAAAATAGAGCATCTTGCCTCTTGGCTTGTAGTGGGGTACCTCCTTGGCAGCAGTCAGTTTATACAGCAAGCTTTCGGAAATGCCCATGTAGGAACAGGCTTCTTCAAAAGTCAATACTTTCTTGCTCAGGTAGAGATTCTTTTCCAACGTCAACAGGCGCTGTTTCAGTTCATCCAACTTCCCTATCTTGTTCAATGCTTCTTCCACGATCGACAAGCGTTCGTTGAGCCTTGCCATGAATGCGATTCGTTTATTCATATTGTTATACGTTTAGCGTTGATAACGGAGGGTAGCCTCCATACTTGTTTTGATTATGACGCAAAAGTAAAGGACAACAGTGACCGATGGTTGATATTCGGAGTGAGAGTTGGGAAGTATCAACCCGATTATCACTCTTTTTGCTTTCCGTTGTTTCACCAGCTTTCACTTAGTTCTTCTTTTTTCATTTCATATACGGCTTTGCGTATGTTTTCAAATTCAGCCGCAGAAGACGCTTTTGCTTTGTTAAGCGATGATGAAAGCGAGTTCTTCTTTATCCATTGTCCCCCTTGGGGTGAAACAAGGAAATGCCCCTTGTCTAATACATTCTGCCAGTTCCGGCTTATCATATTACAATCGAGAAGAGCATCAAATAAGACTACCGCTCTCCGTACATGATATACTTGTAGCCGGAATCCTATCTGGCAACTAAACAAAGAGCGAAGTGCATCTCGGATGTCACCTCCCTCCATCGTATTGAAGATTTGGTAGGTTTCACTTATGCAGGCAAGTTGCTCAATCTGTCTGTCAGAAAAGCTACAGCCCAGTGAATAACTTGCCTTCATTGGGGAAAAGACCGCTGATGTCAGATGTTTGCAGACCAATGCGTTCAATTCCACTTGAGAAACAGAGGATTTAACAAGCAGTGGTTCGACAAGATAAAAACTGTCGGTGAACAGCTGGCGGATGAGCGTCAGATTCCTTCGATGGACATTCCTGCATTTAGCGTGTTCGCAATCAATATAGTAATGACTGCTCAGGAAGAGGTCGATGAAATAATCCAACCTGACCAGCTTCCTTACGACTTCGCTCAAATAGCTATCCCTTGCTTCAAGAAACAGCTCGTAAAGCTCGTTCTCCACATCTTCATTACTTTCCACGTGGTTGTGGACTCCTTTCATCTGCTCAAAAAGAGAGATGACCTTTTGGGCCTTTTCGTTTCATTGTATATAAATTTACTATGTTTTATCGATGCTTTCCGGATTCGTTCAAGTCCTCCGTTTAGATTGTACGTATCGGAGAGCATCAGTTTCTAATTCTTTCGGTGATTTGATTTTACTCTCGTGAAGCCAAGTGTCAATCTCAGACTTCAAAAACATGATGCGTTTGCCTTTCTTGTGAAAAGGTATCTGATGGCAGCTGGTCCATCCATACACGGTCTGTTCTGCCGGATGGCTGGGCAGGTAGTCACATAGCTCTTTCAGATTGAGCCACTGCACTTCCGGTTCCTCTTTGGACTGGGATGTTATACCGTCTAGTTTCAAATCAAGCTCTTTCAGCTTGTTCATCATCCACGAAATAGCTTTGGGCAAATCGTCAAATTTGAGGTTCATTTCAGTCATATTGTTTGTATTATCAGTTAATAATTACAAGGGCAAAGGAACATGTTTTTTTATTACTGATTTACTGCTGAGAAGTATCACATAAACAATCATAGGACAAGCAGCAATTTCATCTTTCTATCCTTCTGACTGTCTGCTGTACTGATGGAGAATTTCATTACGTTTTCTATATCTTATGCGCTCTGTCATAAGGGTTTCATAAGGTTTTCATAAGCTAATCCCTCACAAACAAGCATAAAAAACCACCCACACCGTTCGTGCAGATGGTTTCAATTCAATCTCTATTTTATGGTTACTCTATAATGGGCAAATCCAGTGTAAATGCCTCTGTGGCTTTCTCCTTCTTTTCGTCCACCACCTTTGCATAGACCTGGGTGGTTTTGACGTTGGTATGACCAAGCAGTTTGCTGACGGTATAGATGTCGGTGCCGCTTGCCAGCTGCAGGGTAGCGAACGTATGCCTGAAGCAGTGGAAGGTGATGTGCTTGGTAATGCCAGCCTGTTTAATCCACCTTTCCAATGGTTTGGAAATCCATGAGGGATCAGGCAGTCCGGCAAATACCAACAACTCATCATCTTTTCTTTCACCGCAGAGCTGATAGGCTTGCTTGGATATAGGCATGTATTCCACCCCTTTGGTCTTCTGCTGAGTGAAGTTCAACCGATAGCCCCCGTTAAATTCTTCGATTTCTGCCCACGTCAACTTTTGAATATCGCTATGACGCAATCCAGTCAAGGCAGAAAACAAAGCAGCCCGCTTGACGATCGGGTCAAAAGGTGTACGAGCCAACGTATTCAGTTCCTCTACGGTCAGGTATTCTCTTCGGCTTTCGCGACCTTGAATACTTTTCGCCTTGGCAGAAAGGTCTATAGTCAGATAGCCGTCTATAAAAGCCTGTTTAAGCACCGCCTTGAATACTGAGAAGTAAGTGGACGCCGTATTGGGTGATATGGTGCCGGTCTTGAACCCGCCACGTTTGGCACTCAACAGATACAGACGAAACTCTTCAATCAGCTTCAGGTCAATCTTAGAAAAAGGTATGGTATCTCCATTGATAAAAATCTTGAAGTTCTCATAAACCCGATTCCATGTAGTACTGATAGCTTCTGAGAACTGGGCATGCCTTTTCTTTTCCATTTCCCTGAAATACTCCAAGAAGTTGTAACGTGAACGTTCCAACTGTTGCGCCTGTTCACTGTCTGTGTCTGTATAAAGAAAAGCGTTGTCGAACTCCCTCTGGCGGATTTCCCTAACCTTATCAGCATAGATGCAGGCTTCTTGATCCAAATGTGATTTGCATTGGATGACGCCATTAAGATCTCGCTTGGGCTTATAGGTAGTCTTCCCATTTGAATCTACTTTCCACTTTCTGCTTTTGTCCCAGATGGGCGTTGAAATTGTCCGGTTGACATATTCACGTGTACGTTTAGGGGTAGTACTTCCATCTTGAAATACAGGATATGCTTCCAATAAGAGGTACCACTCTTCTCGATAAACAGACTTTCTCAGCTTAACGATTACTTGCGTATGGGCTAATGATTTCTTCATAGCTTTATACCTTTATATAGTTCATCAATTTCACATTTTGGTACATAGACAAAATTGCCTATTTGTCGAGTAGGTATGGAGTATTTACGGATATGTTTATAGACCGTACTTTCATCCAATTTATACTTCTGACTGATGTCACCTATGGTATAGCAATCCTCCGGTTCCATTCGATAAACCTTTGCTGGTGTCTTAGGCTCATCAGTAGCCTTGGGACGAAGAGGATATTTCTTCATTAAATCTGTTTTGCTCACCAGAGTCATTCGTTTACCTGCATTGACACCGGTAATGTTTCCTTTCTGAATCTGGCGGTAAATAGTTTCCTTGCTAATACCAAAAAGCAGATAGGCTTCAGGAACAGTAATCATTTCCTTGGACTCCGGAATATCCTTCACTGCTTCATCCATTTTTTCCAGTCTAAGCTTTTCATCGTGTTTTCTCTTCCAAGCTGTTTTCGAACACTTGGGAGAGCAGTACAATGATTCAATAGTCTTAGCCAAGAACTCTGAACCACATATCGGGCATTTCCTAATGATTTGAAATTTGGCTGCTGGCATAATCTATACTCTATTAGTCGGTTAATACGTTTAAGTGTCACCTTATCTACCAATAAGACATGGTACAAATATGGTACAAATATACAATAAAAATCGTGTAATTCAAGATAGGTATTGCCAAGTGTTAAAAACGAAAAAGGTGCAAAACTCATTGAGTTTCACACCTTTTCCTATGAATGTTTATCGTTGTTTATCGATACTTACTTTACCTCCTCAAAGTCAGCATCCTGCACATTATCGCCATGCTTTGTATTATCCTGAGCACCGCCTTGTTGCCCTGCATTCATATCAGGACCAGCTTGTGCACCACCCTGAGCACCGCTCTGGGCATACATTTCAGCACTGGCAGCCTGGAATGCCGTATTCAGTTCGGCCATGGCAGAATCTACGGTAGCCAGGTCTTGAGCCTTATGGGCATCTTTCAGCTTCTGCAAAGCAGCTTCAATCGGAGCCTTCTTGTCGGCAGGGAGCTTGTCGCCGAGTTCCTTCAACTGATTTTCGGTTTGGAAAATCATAGAATCGGCCTGGTTCAGCTTGTCTACTTTCTCACGCTCTTTCTTATCTGCTTCAGCATTGGCTTCGGCTTCGGCTTTCATCTTTTCGATTTCTTCCTTGCTCAAGCCGCTGGAAGCTTCGATACGGATGGCTTGTTCCTTGCCGGTAGCCTTATCTTTGGCAGACACCTTCAAAATACCATTGGCATCAATATCAAATGTCACCTCAATCTGAGGAATACCGCGACGTGCCGGAGCAATACCTGTCAGGTTGAACTGACCGATTGACTTGTTCTGTGCAGCCATCGGACGCTCACCCTGCAATACATGGATGGTAACTTCCGTCTGGTTGTCGGCAGCAGTGGAGAATGTCTCGCTCTTCTTGCACGGAATGGTAGTGTTGGCCTCAATCAGCTTAGTCATCACACCACCCATAGTCTCGATACCCATAGACAGCGGGGTAACATCCAGCAACACAACGCCCTTAATTTCATCTGTCAAAACGGCACCCTGCACAGCAGCACCTACGGCTACTACCTCATCCGGATTCACACCCTTGGAAGGAACTTTACCGAAGAAGTCTTCTACCAACTTCTGTACAGCCGGGATACGTGAAGAACCACCAACAAGGATTACTTCATCAATGTCCGCATTGTTCAGACCTGCATCGCTCATAGCCTTCTTACACGGTTCCAAACAAGCTTGAATCAAATTGTGAGCCAGAGCCTCGAACTTGGCACGGGTCAACGTCTTCACCAAGTGCTTGGGCACACCGCCTACGGGCATGATGTACGGCAAGTTGATTTCAGTGCTGGTAGAAGAGGACAGCTCAATCTTAGCCTTCTCGGCAGCTTCCTTCAGACGTTGCATAGCCATCGGGTCTTGAGTCAGGTCGGCACCTTCGTCGTTCTTGAACTCCTGAACCAGCCAGTCGATGATTACCTGGTCGAAATCGTCACCACCCAGATGAGTGTCACCGTTGGTTGACAATACTTCGAACACACCGCCACCGAATTCGAGGATAGAGATATCGAATGTACCACCACCAAGGTCGAATACGGCAACCTTCATGTCCTTGTGAGACTTGTCAATACCGTAAGCAAGAGCTGCGGCAGTCGGCTCGTTCACAATACGCTTCACTTCAAGACCTGCAATCTGTCCGGCTTCCTTTGTAGCCTGGCGTTGGGAGTCGGAGAAGTATGCGGGGACGGTAATTACGGCTTCTGTCACTTCTTGTCCCAGATAATCCTCGGCAGTCTTTTTCATCTTCTGCAGAATCATTGCAGAGATTTCCTGCGGAGTATAGAGACGTCCGTCGATGTCTACACGCGGAGTATTGTTGTCACCCTTTACTACTTTATAAGGCATGCGGCCGATTTCTTTCTGCACCTGGTCCCAGTTTTCGCCCATGAAACGTTTGATGGAGAAAACCGTACGGGTGGGGTTCGTGATAGCCTGACGCTTGGCAGGATCACCGATTTTACGTTCGCCACCATCAACAAATGCTACTACTGAAGGAGTGGTGCGCTTACCTTCACTGTTTGCAATTACTACAGGTTCGTTACCTTCGAATACTGCAACGCAAGAGTTTGTTGTTCCTAAGTCAATACCAATAATTTTTCCCATGATCGTTATTTTTTTATTTGTTATTATTCTGTTTCGACGTCCGCCTCAGTGGCAGACGCCAATAAAAAGACAAACGTTGTGCCAAATTGTTCAGAGCAGCCGCAGATTTATACTTGTGGCAGTTTATCTGTCAGTTTGGCAGAATTAAAATCATTTTTTCTGTCGGAAATTACCATTTGTTAATTTCCATTCCATTCAAAAGCTCTACTTTTGTCGCTCGAATCAGAGATAATAAAACATGAACAACATTAATCATTTTCCTTGCATACCTTTAACCGTTCCTCCATGGAGGAAATATTGTTCCACCGTGGAGAAAATATCATTCCACCACGAGGGAAATATCGTTCCACCATGGTGGAACGATTAAGGATTAGTTAACATTGGGCTTAATCGCAGCAACGGAAATGATTGGTTTTCACATATAAAGAAATAAATAAGATGAATATGGAAAAGATGAGAGACAGTATCGACTTCAAGAACACGGACATCAAGACATTGTTCCGCAAACTATTGCTCCCTACTGTACTGGGGATGATTTTCTCTGCACTATTCGTTATCACCGACGGCATCTTTGTCGGAAAAGGAATTGGCAGTGATGCTTTGGCGGCGGTCAACATTGTGGCACCGCTATGGTTGTTCTCTACGGGTGTGGGACTTATGTTCGGAGTCGGCGCCTCTGTGGTGGCCTCCATTCATCTGTCACACGGAAAAGTCAAGGTGGCACGTATCAACATCACACAGTCTGTAGTCATATCTTCCTTGCTGCTGATGTGTACCTCCACCCTATTCTGTTCATTTGCCCCGCAGGTGGTAAAGCTGCTCGGAGGGTCCGAACGGCTCACGCCATTGGCTGTGGAATACATGCTTTGGTTTGTGCCTTTCTCTCTGTTCACGGCATTGCTCAATTCGGGTATGTTTTTTCTGAGGCTGGACGGTTCGCCCAACTTCGCCATGATGTGCAATGTGGTGGCTGCCGTTCTGAACATCCTATTGGATTATCTGTTCATCTTCCCCTTTGGCTGGGGAATGTTCGGTGCTGCACTGGCAAGTGCCATAGGTACCACGGTAGGTGCATTGATGATAGTATTCTATCTGATGCGCCGCCGGTGCGCACTGCGCTTCCACCCCATTAAGATGAGCCGGAAAAGCATGCAACTGATGCGCCGCAACATTGGCTATATGTGCCGATTGGGTTCCTCCGCCTTCTTGTGCGAGGTGGCGATTGCCTGCATGATGTTTGTCGGCAATCAGGTGTTCATCCATTATCTGAAGGAAGACGGAGTGGCGGCATTCAGCATTGCCTGCTATTTCTTTCCTATTATATTTATGGTATATAATGCCATTGCGCAGTCGGCGCAGCCGATTATCAGTTATAACTACGGCCTGAACGAGAGCCAACGTGTCTGCCGCGCCTACTTGCTGGCACTGAAAACGGCCATAGGCTGCGGTGTATGTTTTGCCCTGGTCACAATATTCTGCAGTCCTGAAATTGTCGGTATGTTCATAGACCACAGTTATCCGGCTTATGACATAGCGGTAAAAGGGTTGCCTTTGTATGCCACCGGCTTCGTGTTCTTTGCCGTCAACATCGTATCCATCGGCTATTTCCAGAGTGTGGAGCGTGCCAAATACGCCACAGTTATCACCCTGCTGCGTGGTTTTATCCTGCTGACAGCCTGCTTTTTCGGACTGCCCCTGCTATTGGGAGACCGGGGAATCTGGCTTGCCACTCCTCTTGCAGAAATGCTGACAACCCTCTTTATCCTCGTGATTTACATATCCGGGAAAAAGGAACATAAAGAAAAATCCGTATCTTTAGACAAGATGGGCTGCACCCCAACATAACTTTTTCATGCAAGCATAAAAGTCCTGTCTTCGGTTTACACTATCTTTGCAGCATGGAAACTATGATAAAGAAATTCTGCAAGAAGTATAAACTACCGGAAAACACTTTGCACGAACTTCTGTCACACATGGCAGAAGTTCGTTTCAGCAAGGGAGAACTCATTATCAGCGAAGGGGAAAGGAACAGCAACTTCTATCTTTTGAAGAAAGGCATCTGGCGCGCCTACTACCTGACAGACGGCACGGAACACTCCCTTTGGTTCGCCGCACCGGGCGACACTGCTTTCTCATCGTGGGGATATGTGGACGGCGAAGTTTCCCCCGTCAACATCGAATCGGTGAATGAAAGCATCGCCTATTGTATCAGTAAGCCTGAACTGGAAGCCCTTTTTTCGCATTCCATAGACATGGCCAACTTCGGCAGAAGAATCTTTGAGCGGGAAATTCTGTCGGTAGACAGTTCCACAGTAGCCTACGGCACCCCTCCCACTGCCAAAGAAAGGTACATGACGCTGATGGAAGAGAATCCGGAACTGCTGCAGGATGTACCGCTCAAGTATCTGGCTTCTTATCTCTACATCACTCCGCAATCCCTGAGCCGGATACGCGCAGGATTAAAGAAAAAGTAAAAGACCTTTTTATGTCAAGATGCAAAAAAGGCTCTTAGCAGATTATTTCTGTAAGAGCCTTTATTATTTCAACCTATCTTGTCAGTTCTTCACCAACACCATCACCAGGTTATTGTCAGCATCGTACAGCCCGATGCCTCCGCCTGCCAGCTTGCCAAAAGACTGAACGGAATTCAAGGCTTTCAGCACACGGCCTTCCACCTCCATATCAGGGCATGCCATCATGGTACTGATAACTTGCGGGAAAGAGATTGCCGACGGATTTTCATCATCAACCTGGAAAGCGCCGTTAATCAGATTGCAACCCGCATTGCCGTGCAAGCGCTTTTCTGCAATATTAAATTCAATGAACGGCTGCTTCTCCATTCCGTCGGGAATAGCCTCGCCCGCAGCCTCACTAATTATCCACTTTCCTTCCAAATCAGACAACTTGGAAACGGACTCTTTCTTCTGCAACACGACTATGGGACGATTGGAAGCACCGCATAAAGCTATATTTTCCTTTCCCAGCTTCTTATACTTTTTCACTTTGTTCAAAGCCGACAACACATTATTTTCTACAGTCATATCCGGACAAGCCATACGGGTACTTGCCAAAGCGCCAAGGTCAATCGTGCCGGGCTTGGCATTCACGTCAAACGAACCCATCATACGGTTGCAACCACTGTTGCCAAATACTTTTCCAGTCTTTGTGTCAAAACCGATATAGGGAAATTCCTGACCCGGAGCAGGGACTACGGCAGTACCATTCACTTCAATAATATTCCACTCACCGCTGATGGAAGAAAGAGTTGCGGCATTTTTGGTTGATGCACAAGAAGACAAGCCCATCAACACGCTTGCCATACATAGGGAAACAAATACTTTTTTCATTGTTATTCGTTGTTTAAGTTAATTTATTCAAGGGGCAAATATATAGAAAATAACCCAAATGCAAGTAATTTGTTTAATATTTGAAGCATTTGCCCCAAAGTATTTAGCAGGATTTTAATGTTTATCTAAGAATTAACCCTTATATTTGCTCTCCGTATTTTTTATAAACCTAATATAATAATATAGTACAAAGAAATGGGTAAAGTTCTTATTATCGGTGCAGGCGGTGTAGGTACCGTTGTTGCGCACAAAGTGGCTCAAAATCCTGATGTGTTTACAGAAATCATGATAGCCAGCCGCACCAAGTCCAAATGTGACGCTGTTGTCAAGGCAATCGGTAACCCGAACATCAAAACCGCCCAGGTAGATGCCGACAGCGTGGACGAACTGGTAGCACTCTTCAATAGTTTCAAACCCGAAATCGTCATCAACGTAGCCCTCCCCTACCAAGACCTCACCATCATGGAGGCTTGTCTGCAAAGTGGAGTCAACTATCTGGATACCGCCAATTATGAGCCGAAAGATGTTGCCCACTTTGAATACAGTTGGCAATGGGCCTATAAGAAACGCTTCGAAGATGCCGGACTGACCGCCATCCTCGGTTGCGGTTTCGACCCGGGAGTGAGCGGCATCTATACTGCATACGCCGCCAAACATCATTTTGACGAAATACAATATCTGGACATCGTAGACTGCAATGCCGGAAATCATCATAAAGCATTCGCCACCAACTTCAATCCGGAAATCAATATCCGTGAGATTACACAGAACGGCCGCTATTATGAAAACGGAGAATGGGTGACAACCAAGCCGCTGGAAATCCACAAAGACCTGACTTATCCGAACATCGGTCCGCGCGACTCCTACCTGCTTTATCACGAAGAACTGGAGTCTCTGGTGAAGAATTTCCCCACCATCAAGCGTGCACGCTTCTGGATGACGTTTGGACAAGAGTATCTAACCCACCTGCGCGTTATCCAGAACATCGGCATGGCACGCATAGACGAAGTGGAATATAACGGCATGAAGATTGTTCCGCTGCAATTCCTGAAAGCCGTCCTCCCCAACCCGCAAGACCTGGGCGAAAACTACGAAGGCGAAACATCCATCGGTTGCCGCATCCGCGGACTAAAGGATGGCAAAGAGCGTACCTACTATGTATATAACAACTGTAGCCACCAGGAGGCCTACAAGGAAACCGGTATGCAGGGCGTAAGCTATACCACCGGTGTGCCCGCCATGATTGGTGCCATGATGTTCCTCAAGGGATTGTGGAAAAAACCGGGTGTATGGAATGTTGAAGAATTCAATCCGGACCCGTTCATGGAACAGCTCAACAAACAAGGCCTGCCTTGGCATGAGATTATCGACGGAGACTTGGAAGTTTGAAATTAATGATTAAACATTAATCATTATCCACTAATCATTAAACATTAACAAAGTGAATATAGGAGATAAAGCACCCGAAGTATTGGGTATCAACGAAAAAGGTGTAGAAATCCGCTTGAGCGACTATAAGGGAAAGAAGATTGTACTTTACTTCTACCCCAAAGACATGACATCCGGCTGCACGGCACAAGCCTGCAACCTGCGGGATAATTATGCCGACCTGCGCAAAGCCGGTTATGAAGTCATCGGCGTCAGTGTGGACAGCGAAAAGTCACACCAGAAATTTATTGAGAAAAACAATCTGCCTTTTACCCTGATTGCAGACACCGACAAGAAGCTGGTAGAACAATTCGGAGTATGGGGCGAAAAAAGCATGTATGGCCGCAAATATATGGGAACGTTCCGCACAACTTTCATCATTAATGAAGAAGGTATTGTAGAGCGTATCATCACTCCGAAAGAAGTGAAGACCAAAGACCATGCGGCACAAATTTTATAATCATTAAACATTAACAACGTGGCAAAAAAAGACGAACTGAATTTTGAAAATGGCAGCAATCTGGCATCGGGCGAAAAACTGAAAGCCTTGCAGGCTGCCATGGACAAGATAGAAAAGAGCTTTGGTAAAGGCTCTATCATGAAAATGGGCGACGAAAGCGTCGAACAAGTAGAAGTTATTCCCACAGGTTCCATCGGCCTCAATGTGGCTCTTGGCGTGGGAGGATATCCCCGCGGACGTATCATCGAGATTTACGGCCCGGAATCTTCCGGTAAGACAACCCTTGCCATTCATGCCATCGCTGAAGCGCAAAAGGCAGGAGGCATTGCCGCATTCATTGATGCAGAACATGCTTTCGACCGCTTCTATGCAGCAAAACTGGGTGTGGATGTGGACAATCTGCTGATATCACAGCCGGACAATGGCGAACAAGCACTGGAAATCGCAGAGCAACTGATCCGTTCCTCCGCTATTGACATCATTGTAGTGGACTCTGTGGCTGCCTTAACCCCGAAAGCTGAAATTGAAGGCGATATGGGTGACAACAAAGTAGGTCTGCAAGCCCGGCTCATGTCACAAGCCTTGCGTAAACTGACGGCAGCTGTCAGCAAAACACGCACCACTTGTATCTTCATCAACCAGTTGCGCGAAAAAATCGGTGTCATGTTCGGCAATCCCGAAACAACTACCGGCGGTAATGCACTGAAGTTCTATGCCTCCGTACGTCTTGACATCCGTGGAAGCCAAGCCATCAAGAACGGCGATGAAGTAATCGGCAAGCAGACCAAAGTGAAAGTTGTGAAGAACAAGGTAGCTCCTCCTTTCCGTAGAGCGGAATTCGACATCATGTTCGGTGAAGGCATCTCCCGTGCAGGCGAAATCATTGACTTGGGTGCAGAGCTTGGCATCATCAAGAAAAGCGGCTCATGGTTCAGCTATAACGAGACGAAAATTGCCCAGGGACGCGACGCCGCCAAGCAGGTCATCCTTGACAATCCGGAACTGGCAGAAGAGCTGGAAGGGCTTATCTTTGCAGAATTGAGAAAAGACAAATAACAAAAAAACTTGCCAATAGAAAAACAAAACATTCTATTGGCAAGTTTCCCTAAAAGGTTACCGCTTCCTATTCCATCTTTTCCAAACGTTCTTCCAAAGCCTCCATACTTTTTTCAAAACGTTTCCATGTATCGGTATCCATTTGTTCTTTCAGATACTTGTTGTCTTTCAGCTTGGCTACATTTTCCAGCCCTTTCAATGCCAGTTCTTGCGAATGCTTCAATTCTCCAAGCCAATCGCGGTTCTTCAGCTTCTCTATCTCAGCCCAGTTTATATCCGGAAGCTGTATATTCACATTGTTACCATTCCAGCTGGTATTCTGATACATCATGATATTCTGTATATCCTTCAAAGTCATATCACCTTCCAAATAAACAAATTTCAGAGTGGCTGCACCATCTACAATCATAATCAGCTCCTTCACCTTTTCCCCTTTACGGCTCATGTAGAATTCAGAACTGGAGACTGTTCCCTTCTGCTTCATCAGCAATTCATATCTGGAAGACTGCACCAAAGAACGAAGATCCTTACGCATTTCTTTCTTTACATTATTATCCATTGTAGAAAGTACCTGCACAGAGTTCAACTGTCCGGACACTTTCCCAATATAAACATCTTTAGTAAACAAGTTGGGATTCGTTTCTATCATTGCCTTGGATATGTAGACGGACGACACGCCTTTCATATCTCCATACTTGTTGAATAGGTTCTTCTGTGCCTGGCAAAGCAAAGGCAACATCAGCAGTACACCTGCCAAAATCATTTTCATTGTTTTCATATCAGATTATTGTTGAATTTCTTTTCTTACTTCCTGGTTCACCTTCGTTACGTCTATCCGCGTTTCCTCTATCTGTTCAATTCCCTTGTTCAGATTCGCAGACACCTCGATTAAAGTGGCCTGCAATGCCTTATAAGCAGCTTCCGGATCAGAGAAAGTGTCCTGAGGTGTAGGAGGACGCATATCCTCTTCCATGTTCGTAATGCCATAACCTACACCTACAAGAACCAGAATGGTGGCAGCAATACCTCCTATCCAGCGCCAATTACGTTTGGCCTTGTTCCGGTGGAAAAAACGTTGTTCCTCTTCAGCCTTTTCATCAATCATCCGGCTCAGTTTATCCTCCAATCCGGCGGGAACATTATCCACCACTTCCCCGGGAAAAAAGCTGAGAAAGAGTTTCTTGTCCTTCTGCAAGTGCTCGGGCACTTCTTCGGTTCTGAAAGCTTCCTTCAACAACTCTTCTTCCTGCTCGTTGGTATTCCCTTCATAAAATTCGGCGAGCAGCCTTTCAATTTCCTCGACTTTCATAGTTACTCCATTTATTAAATTCCTCACGTATCTTTTTTCTTGCCCGGGACAACAGTACACGGACATTGGTAGCATTCAATCCCGTGACCTGCTCTATCTCTTCATAAGAACATCCCTTGACATCACGCAACGTTACTATTTTCTGCTGTTGCACCGGCAGATGGGCAATGATGTGCCTTACCTGCTGCGCTTCATCCCTCACTTCAAAGTTATCTGCTTGAGACATATTATGCACTTCGGCCAACTCCACACTCTGTCTGCTCAAAGTATACTTTCCCGAACGAAGCAAATCAAAGCACATATTTTTCACCAGAGTAACGCTGAATGCTTCCGGATTACTGATAATGGCCAGTCCTTCCCGCTTGTCCCACAACTTCAGATAAGCTTCCTGCACCAAATCTTCAGCATCGGCAGCATTCTCCAATAGTCTATAAGCTATGCAGTACAACTTGCGATGATATGGCAGAAACTCTTTTTTAAAACTTTCAGCGTCCATGGGCTATTTATCAATAGTAGATTCCTGTTTATACCCTTCAGACGTAGGAGGAAAGGATTTTGTTACACGGCCAGGAAGAAAAAATGGAAAAAAAATGAAAACACCAATAGCACCAGCCCAAGAGTGCGTTTATTTCAAGACATCAGCAATCCGCTTTTTAAGATTCAATTTTGCAATGTCTTCAGGCTTCAGCTCAAGCTCCACCAACACCTTCGCTGTGGAGAGTCTGTATTCCTGCTCTAACGTATCATAATTTATCTGTTCCTTATGAATGGAATACAACAAAGCAAAATCGTAGTTCAAGGCACGTGAGACATTATACAACGTATCCGTATCAATACTTTTTCTCGTAAGCATATAGTCTACACTTTGAGGCTTAACTTTCAGTCTTCGTGCAAGTTCCGCCTTGGTAACCTGCTGTTCAAGCATCACGTTCTTGATTATCTCTCCGATGTATATATTACTTTTTTCCATTTATATGAAGGTACAAATTAATCATTCATATTATAAGGAACACCAATACCAATTTGTCTGTATGTATCGTTCTTTTTATTCATAATTCGTTTGTTTTATCAAATATTTTATGATACTTTTGCAACATATTCATATAAACAAACAAATAATATCTGCTATCATGAATTTACTGACATGTATTCTCATAGCCATCCCTATCGGCATTATTTTTATTATGCTATGGATATACAATGACTACCGGAAATATAAGAAGAAAAATAAGCTGGCCATTTTGCTGTTTCTCCTATTTCCAACCACTTTATCTGCACAATACGTTGATGCGGGATGCCAAGTATCCTTTAAATGGCTGGAGAACCAAAAAGGGAAATTAGAGTATACAAAAGATGGGGTTACTTATAAGTTTATTCCAAACGACTCCCAATGGGAAATTATAATTCGCAACAACTCTTCAGAAGATATCCGAATAAACTGGGAAAATATGCAATTCATTGTGGACGGAAGAACCTCAGAAGTCAAATACCCCATACTGGCAGAAGCGGAAACTCCCTTTGCAATTATAAAAAGTCAAGCAGAAACAAGCCAAAAGATTGGCGTGACAACTTATACGGCAAATAAAGCAAACTCTCGAATATACAACAAGAAAGAGATTAGGAAAGGGAGGAATTCCTCCATTACCATTATTCTTCCCATATCTATCGGTAAGCACCCTCAATTCTTCACCTCTTTCGACTTTATCATCAAAAAAGTGAACTAACTATGACTTCTCAAGATATAAAAAAACAGCTGAAAGAACCACATTTCTGGAACATTGTATTAACTGGTCAGCACGCCGAACCGAGGACAAAAGCAATGCTGGAAGCAAAAGGTATCATAACTTGGCTTCCACTTGCTCCGGTCCGGCGTCAATGGGGAAGGATATTAAAAGAGATACACACCCCGGTTATCCCGAGATGTGTATTCGTCTATATATCCAATGAGGAAAGAAATACGTTGCAAAAATCCTACCGACTTCTTCAACCAGAAATTATACTTCAAGAACTGCCGGACCTATGCAATCAGAACAAGTAGATATATGCCAACGTGCTCACACTAATCACTATCCACAACAAAGTGCCTTGTATCAAGGGCTTGATACCTACTGCCTTCAGTACATCACGTGACAGAGAGGCACCGATAAAGAACAGAGTGATAGTCAGCGTCTTGCGAGCCAAAGAATTGATTCCCTCCCCAATCATGGCACCCGTTTCGGTAGTGCCCAGCACATAAGTATTGAAAATCATAGCCAGCACAAAGAAGAAGATGAACCAGGGAATACTGATTTTCTGTCCCTTACTCTTAAAGATGAACGAAGTTACCAGAGCCAAAGGAATAATCCATAAGGCACGTGTCAGCTTTATAGTCGTTGCCACCTTCAGGGCCTCCTCGCCATATGCGGCACCTGCTCCCACTACCGAACTCGTATCATGTATGGCAATGGCCGCCCATGTGCCGAACTCATGCTGGCTCATGTTCAAAGCGTGGCCTATCATCGGAAAAACAAACAATGCAATGGCATTCAATATAAAGATGGTGCCCAATGCCACAGACATCTCGCTATCCTTTGCCTTCAATACCGGACCCACAGCCGCAATGGCACTGCCTCCGCAGATAGCCGTACCGGAGCTGATAAGATAAGAAGTGTCACGGTCCACTTTCAGGAACTTACGTCCTATGAGCCAGCCTATGAGCAATGTCCCTACTACAGAAATAATCGTGAACTCCATTCCCTCCTTGCCCGAAGCCAGGGAAGCCTGCAGATTCATTCCAAATCCTAACCCTACAACAGAGTATTGCAATAGATACTTTGAAGTCTTCTTATTGAACTTCGGATGTGCCTGCCCACACAACAATGCAAAGGCCAACCCCAAGAACAACGCCAACGGTGGAGTGACCCACGCCGAATAGGCATGCATACCGGGCACATAATCCAGCAGCAGAAAGAAGGAGAGGACAACCAGAAGAGATACATAAATAAATTTATTATTACTTTGAAGAAAAGGCATATTAATGCTTTTAGCCAAAACTCGATTTGAAGCCATACTGTTTATTTTACTATTATTACTAATGTTTATTCCTTAATTTTCCGGGTGCAAAGGTAGTTCTATTTTAGTACACCCGCCAATCGTTTCTACTTATAGACTATAACTTATTGTTATCGGGACATAAACATATAGTTCATAAAGGCTTGTGACAATCCTCCTTCCTGCCCTTGCAATTGGACAAAGCAGAAGTCGCGAAGCATGGGCATATCCTTTATCTCGACCACGCGGAAAGTGCCTGCCGCCAGTTCCTTGCAGATGGAACGGATAGACACGATTCCCATGCAATCGGAGTTTTCAAGAAAGAGCTTGATGCTTTCGGTACTACCCAGGTACATCAGTACATGGAGTGAGGAAAGCTTGACGCCGTGCTTCTGGAGTGAGCGTTCTATCACGTCCAGCGTACCCGAACCGCGCTCACGGAGCACTAAAGGAATAGCGGGCAAATCCTGGGGAGTAATCTCTTCGGGCAACTGCAAACGGCTTTTGGAATGGACTACCGCTACCAGTTCATCCTCAAGAAAAGTAGTGTACTTCAGATTGGGAAGGCGGAAAACCCCTTCCACCAATCCCAAGTCAATGCGGTGTTCCTGCAAAGCGGCTTCTATTTCCCGGGAGTTTCCATTGAGCAAGGACAAGTTGACCTGCGGAAACTTGCCGATAAAACTGCCTAGCAACGGAGGAAGCACATACTGCGCAATGGTAGTGCTGGCTCCCAACTTGAGTTCTCCAATATATTCGTTATGTAACAAGTGCATTTCATATTCCAGCCGTTTATACTCCTCCAATATTCGTTCGCAATGCTCCAAGAGCAGCCGGCCTGACTCGGTCAAACTGATTTTACTTCCCTGCCGGTCGAAAAGCCTCGTCTGATAAGTGGCCTCCAGCTCCTGGATATGCTTGGTTATAGCCGGCTGACTTACAAACAACTCTTGCGAAGCCTTTGTAAAACTCAAGTTCTTGGCAACAGACTGAAACACTTTTAAACGGAAATCACTCATATACTTCTTATATCTTATAACTCGTCAGACTTGATGCCGAAAGCATGCGCCAAAGAATAAAACACCGGCTCCAGGCGGCAATACACCGGGCTCAGAGGTTCCTCCGTAATGAAGTACACAGCTTTGCCCCGTTCTTCCTCATTCTTGTCTTTGAAGAAACCCGCCAGCTTCTCCTCCACTCCATTACCATATACCTGATGGAAAGGCAACAGCATCAAACACTTCACATCTGCAGAATCAAGTGCCAGGTTCATCAGGTCAAGAAACAACTCTTCGGTCGAGACTAAACCGGAAGAGGTGACGGAAGAAAATGTAAATTCGCCCAGCGGCGTACGGCATGCCTGGTGATTCAGTTTATTCACATCGGATGGTTCACAACACTTCAGCACGTCCGCTGCCGGAGTATGCACCAGCAACACTTCCACCTCATTTTCTTGTTCTCTCAAGCCGGCGTCCAATGCCAGATAGCTCAACCATGCCGGCAGGTCAACATCGGGTAGCTTCCGTCCCAACTTACCTTCCAAAAAGTTCTTTGCACCATATACCACTTCATTCAGAAATGCAACATCTATCAATATCACATTTGCCGGAAACTTTATCTTATCCTCCATTATCTCCTATCTTAATACATAATTATACATAATGCTCCTCTGCAAGCGGAGCTCCGAAAACCTACCACACAGAAAGCACAAAACTTTGAAGCAGTAAAAGTACGACAAATTTACCAATAACTTGTATCATCCCAAGCAATTAATCTATATCTCCGAAGCGGAAAGAGAATATCCTTCCCCCGCAACACGGAAACCTTGGAGCTGGAACACGAAGACTTAGCTACTAAAACATATAGGCCCTCACTACATAAGATGTGCATCTCGTACTACATGAGATGTACACCTCGTACTACATGAGATGCACATCTCATGCATGACATCCTTATTTGCCCTTCTCTTTAACCAATAGAGTTTAATACGAAAAGGAACTTTGCTCCAACTTCTTATCTAAAGAAGTAGAAAGAAACAAAACGACTGATTTACAGACAATTTGTCATTTTACATATTTTATATGCAGACAATTTGTCCGAAATGTGCCAATGGCAAATCTTTTGCGCCTTCCCAAGTGTTATGAAACTGATAAAATAGAAAGGAGAACAAAATATGAACTTTAACAACTTTACCATTAAAGCGCAAGAAGCGGTGCAGGAGGCTGTGAACCTGGTACAAAGCCGTGGACAGCAAGCCATCGAGCCCGTGCATGTGCTTCAAAGCGTGATGAAAGTGGGTGAAAATGTCACCAACTTCATCTTCCAGAAGCTGGGCATGAACGGTCAGCAGATAGCACTTGTACTGGACAAGCAAATTGATTCTCTGCCCAAGGTATCCGGCGGAGAGCCATACCTGAGCCGTGAAACGAACGAAGTGTTCCAGAAGGCCACCCAATATTCCAAGGAAATGGGTGATGAATTCGTCTCCCTGGAACCGGTACTGCTGGCTTTGCTGAATGTGAAAAGCACTGCATCCACCATTCTGAAAGATGCCGGGATGACGGAACGCGAACTGCGGGAAGCCATCAACGAACTGCGAAAAGGAGAAAAAGTAACTTCACAATCCAGCGAAGACACTTACCAGTCATTGGAAAAGTATGCCATCAATCTGAACGAAGCAGCCCGCAGCGGCAAACTGGATCCCGTCATCGGCCGTGACGAAGAGATACGGCGTGTCCTGCAGATTCTGAGTCGGCGTACCAAGAACAACCCGATTCTTATCGGTGAACCGGGTACCGGTAAAACAGCTATCGTAGAGGGACTTGCCCACCGTATCTTGCGTGGAGACGTCCCCGAGAACTTGAAGAACAAACAAGTCTACTCCCTGGATATGGGTGCACTGGTGGCTGGCGCCAAGTACAAAGGCGAATTTGAAGAACGTCTGAAGGCCGTTATCAACGAAGTGAAGAAGTCGGAAGGAGACATTATCCTCTTCATTGATGAAATCCACACCCTGGTGGGTGCCGGCAAGGGCGAAGGTGCCATGGATGCCGCCAACATCTTGAAACCCGCCTTGGCACGCGGTGAACTGAGGAGCATCGGGGCCACTACCCTCGATGAATATCAGAAGTATTTCGAAAAGGACAAAGCGTTGGAGCGCCGCTTCCAGATTGTCATGGTGAACGAACCGGATACACTGAGCACCATCTCCATTCTGCGTGGTCTGAAGGAACGTTATGAGAACCATCACCACGTACGGATTAAGGACGATGCCATCATCGCCGCCGTAGAGTTGAGCAACCGTTACATCACCGACCGTTTCTTGCCGGACAAGGCTATCGACCTGATGGACGAAGCCGCCGCCAAGCTGCGTATGGAGGTCGATTCCGTACCGGAAGAGCTGGACGAGATTTCGCGTAAGATAAAGCAGCTGGAGATTGAACGTGAAGCCATCAAGCGCGAAAACGACAAGCCCAAACTGGAACAAATCGGCAAAGAACTTGCCGAGCTGAAAGAGCAGGAAAACTCGTACAAGGCGAAATGGCAAAGTGAAAAGACCCTTGTCAACAAAATCCAGCAGAATAAGGTGGAAATAGAGAACCTGAAGTTCGAGGCCGACAAGGCTGAACGGGAAGGCGACTATGGCCGGGTGGCCGAAATACGCTACGGCAAACTGCAAGCGCTGAACCAGGAGATTGAAGAAACGCAGCAAAAACTGCACGAGATGCAGGGCGACAAGGCCATGATTAAAGAGGAAGTGGACGCTGAAGACATCGCCGACGTAGTATCCCGCTGGACCGGCATACCGGTAAGCAAGATGCTGCAAAGCGAAAAGGACAAACTGTTGCATCTGGAGGCGGAACTGCACCAGCGGGTTATCGGGCAGGACGAAGCCATCGAGGCCGTATCCGATGCCGTACGACGCAGCCGTGCCGGACTGCAAGACCCGAAACGTCCTATCGGCTCATTCCTTTTCCTGGGAACCACCGGTGTAGGTAAGACGGAATTGGCAAAGGCGCTGGCGGAGTTCCTCTTTGACGACGAGACAATGATGACCCGTATCGACATGAGCGAGTATCAGGAGAAACACAGCGTTTCCCGTCTGGTTGGAGCGCCTCCGGGATATGTGGGCTACGATGAAGGTGGACAACTGACAGAAGCCGTAAGGCGGAAACCGTATTCTGTCGTCCTATTCGACGAAATCGAGAAAGCGCATCCGGACGTATTCAACATCTTGCTGCAAGTGCTGGATGACGGACGTCTGACGGACAACAAAGGGCGTACGGTCAACTTCAAAAATACGATTATCATCATGACCTCCAACATGGGCAGCGGCTATATCCAAAGCCAGATGGAGAAGCTCAACAGTAGCAATAAGGAGCAAATCGTAGAGGAAACCAAAAAGGAAGTGATGAATATGCTGAAAAAGACCATCCGCCCGGAATTCCTGAACCGTATCGACGAAACCATCATGTTCCTGCCACTGACAGAGCCCGAAATCAAGCAAATTGTGGTGCTCCAAATCAAGAGTGTGCAGAAGATGCTTTCCGGTAACGGTGTGGAACTGGTTCTGACAAATGCCGCCATAGACTTCCTTGCCAATGCAGGGTATGACCCTGAATTCGGTGCCCGTCCGGTGAAACGTGCCATACAGCACTATTTGCTGAACGATTTGTCGAAGAAGCTGCTGGCTCAGGAAGTAGACCGCAGCAAGCCTATTACAGTGGATGCCAGTACCACTGACGACGGACTGGTTTTCAGAAATTAAAAGCAATCCGTATCCCCCCAATAAAAGAGGCGATTCCCAATAGTCGGGAATCGCCTCTTTTATTTTGTATTTCAATCCTTCTCCGGTTACTCGGCCTTGCTTTCCTCCTTCGTTTCTCCCGCAGGAGTTTCTTCAAAATCCGTCATACCGCTTGCCACCAGCAAATTATACCAAACAATCAATTTCTTGATGTCGGACGGATATACGCGGTCGCGATCGAAAGTAGGCAATACCTCTGCCAGGTAAGCACGCAAATCGTCGGCAGTAGCTTTCTTCAAATCCATCACTACGGCAGCACCATTTTCCTTTTTCTTCATGGAAAGAAACACTTCCTTCAAAGGAACATCTTCCGTATCTGTATACATGGCGATATCGCCCAAAGAAATAATCTTCTCATTACCATAGGCAGGGAAACGCTTCTTGTCTGCAAGCGACTCTACAATCAACATATTTTTTCCCTGGGAAACAAGCTTATATAATCCCGGTTTACCGGAAATGGACAAAATAGTCTTCAACATAATATATTCTGTTTTGATGATTAGTAGTTATTTTTTCGGGGGGCAAAGATAATGTAAGCCGAAGACAATACAAAATAAGCTTGCTTATTTTTATTGTTAAGGAGATGCCTATTTTTTAAAGATAGTACATTTTTTCAGATAGCGAACCGATTAGTTCTAAAACCTGGGGTATTAATGGAGTTTCGTCGTCATTTACAATGACAAAATCTGCATATTTACGCTTTTCTTCGTCATTCATCTGGCTACGAATACGCTTTTCTATCAATTCGCGCGAGGAAGCATCCCGCCGGACGGCACGTAAAATGCGCACCTCTTCGGGCGCATAGACCATAACAATAGCATCCACTTCACCCGCAAACCCCGCTTCGACCAGAATGGCCGATTCTATACCGACAATGGGAAAAGCGGTGCGGCATTGTGTCCACCGCCTGAAATCCTCCTTTACACGAGGATGCACAATACAGTTGATTTCTTTGGCATGCTCCGGACTGCCGAAAAGATAAGACGCCAACAAAGGCTTGTTCAGCGTGCCACCGGCATACACTTCCGCACCAAGCAAAGCTGACAATTCCTCGCGGATCAATGAATCGGATACCATCAGCCTTTTCGTTTCCAAGTCCGAGATATAGACGGGAACACCCAGCACTTCCAACAGCCGGGATACCATACTCTTTCCGCTACCGATACCACCGGTTATACCTATCTTAATCGCCATAATCAGGAGAAACTTGCTCTATCAGAAAATCCACTTGTGCCGGATTGAAGCGTACCTGGCTCACCCCTTTCGGCAGATTCTTAATCTTTACCGTATACTTGTCGGAACCCAGACGGAGCAGTTCCTCATAGGACACGTAAATATGAAAATCATCAGCGTTAATCTGCCTGAAATGACTCAGACCAACCTGAAACGTGACCTGCACCTTGGAAGGGAAAGCGCGCAGCACCTTGTCGGCAGGAAAGTTAACGCCACGCAACGGCACCTCCACTGTCTTTTCCGTATAAATATCCACCGGAAGCATCATCTCAATGGAAGAAGGCACAAACTTCACACCTTTCTGGATACGCAGGGGGACTTGCTGCCTCAAGGTATCCGATATATCTTCCAGCTTCACCGGTTGCGTATAGGCAACAGCAATCGTATCCAGCACGCCTTGCGGCGCATACACCAATACGGAATCGGGACTGAATATCGTATCCGAAAGATAATACTCACGTCCGGCACTCAGCGTGCCGCGCAGCTTCACCGGCACCAGTTTGGAGGCTCCCGTCGAATAGATGTACTCCAATGTATCCGGCTTCATGGAAAGCAGGCGGGTAGAGGCATTCAGCTGGTTCAGCACTTTCTTTTCAAACTGCGAGGGATATATCCTTACTTGATTATCCACGCCCTTATAATCGGCATAATCGAGAATAACGGGATAAAAGCTCTTTCCCAACATATAGTTGAGCAGTACCGTTCCCTTATCCTTTACCTTGATACGGAGTTCTGAAGCAGGTTCAGAGGTAATCACCACATTATTGGGCACTCCCTTCAGCCGCACCGGTATAGAAAAGTCCGCCTCATAGTCGTTGTTCAAGGTCTGCAAGAGCCAGAAGCCACCGGCTACAAAGAAAAAAAACAAAAAAATGAAGAACTCCCTGCTTTTATCGCTAAGCAGAAAGTCCTTCACTTCTCTTGATATCTTCAGATATGTACGTTGTATGTTCCTACGTTCAAACATAGGCTCACATTTCTATTATTTAGATGCCTGACTGCTGTTCGCATCAGCAGCTGCAGCAAAAATAGAATTCTTGTCTATACGAATCTTAACGTTAGAAGCGATTTCAAGCACCACATCATTGTCGTTGATTTCCTTGATAACACCATGGATACCACCAGCTGTGATTACTTTCTGATTCACTTGAAGCGATTTACGGAAGTTTGCTATTTCCTTTTGCTTCTTGTTTTGAGGACGAATCATAAAGAAATACATAATAACGAACATGGCTATCAGCATAATCCACATCATGCTACCACCACCGGCAGGGCCTGCAGCGGGAGCCTGCAGGAAGAATACAGTCATTAAGTTCATAAATACTCAGTTTTGGTTTCTATTATTAAACAAAGGTATTAGTTTTTCGTTAACTTACCTTCTTTTTTTAATTGATTAACTATTCCATCCAATGTACCGTTCACGAAGCTGCCACTTTTGGCCGTGCTGTAAACTTTGGCAATATCGACATATTCGTTCAACGAAACACTCACCGGAATGTTCGGGAAACTTAATATTTCGGCCAAGGCACACTGCATGATTACAACATCCATAAAGGCTACACGGTCCAAGTCCCAATTACGCGTATTCTCGCTGATGAGGTGACGGTAATAGTCACAGTTCAAGATGGCACGGCGGAACAAACGGCGTGCAAATTCCTGGTCTTCCTCATCCTTGAACTCTGGTAGAAGTTCCTGATTGGCACCATTCTTCTCTTCAAAGCGCTTGATGGTTTTCAGTACGAAAGTATCCACAATCTCCTTGTCGTCATTCCAGTAGAGGCTCTGGTCTTCGAGCACATTGTCCAAGGCTTCGTTGTTGAAGACAAAAGTCTTATACAGCTTTCTCCACAATTCACGGTCGTATTCGTAAGAATTGTCCGAAGAAGCCATATATTCCTTATATATATCTGATTCCACAATTTTCTCATACAATCCCTTGACAAAGTCTTCATCATTGGCCCACGTGCGCTTTTGGTTGGCAATGAATTCCGTCAATTGTTTGTTCACTTCCAACTGGGCTATGAACTTGTTTTCCACAAATTTCATGTTGGGATACAGCTCCTCGGCAGTGGGAGCCAGCTTAGCTTTTGCCGCATCAATACGTTTTTGTGCGTAGTTCGTCAAAGCTATCATCAGCATCAGCAGGTAGTTGTAGAGGTCGTATGCCTTTGAAAGGCTAAAGAACAATTCTTTCTCCGCTGAGTCTAAATTTTTACTGCCATTCTGATAATAAGCATATACAATCTGTATAATCTTAAGACGAATAAGAACTCTGTTGATCATAATTCTAAAGTAAATACTAGTGTTTTAACAAGGCGCAAAAGTAGGCATTTTTAATGAGTTTACATAAATAAATCACATTTTTTAATGCAGATATTGATTATCCGGTCTTTTTCTTTTGACAGTTTAAAAAAAATCGTCAATTTTGAGCCCGATAAAGAGCTAAAAGCTACGAGATACAAGTTTTAAGGTGATAATATCAAAATTGAGACCTATTATAATATGGAAGACTTTAAGAAGAAAAACGCAGCGGACATGAACGACAAGGAGATTGTATTCTCCCAATCCATCAAAGCAGGTAAGCGCATCTACTATTTAGACGTCAAGAAAAACAGAAAAGACGAAATGTTTCTCGCCATCACGGAAAGCAAGAAGATTGTGATGGGCGAAGGAGACGACTCGCAGGTAAGTTTCGAAAAGCACAAAATCTTTCTATACAAAGAGGATTTTGAAAAGTTCATGAACGGACTTCAGCAAGCCATCGGCTTCATCCAGGAACAGCAAGGCTGCTATACAAGACATACCACTGACGAAGAGGCTGAAAGTCCCGAAACGGGAAAAGAAGAACTGCCGAAAGAGGAAAAAGCGTCTTCATTGGAAGGAGAAATCAAGATAGACATTGAATTTTAAGTTATAACCTTTTGATAATTCAAAAAGAAGCTGTACTTTTGCACCGCTTTTTTGCAACATCGTGTGGCAAGCCACATCGTGTGATGGTGAATTAAGCAAAAAATTTACTTAATTTAGAGTAACACAAAAATTTTTAAAATGAAATCAATTGAAGTAAAAGGAACTGCAAGAACTATTGCAGAACGTTCTTCGGAACAAGCAAGAGCTTTGAAAGCTATTCGTAAAAACAACGGTGTACCTTGCGTACTTTATGGTGCAGGTGAAAATGTTCACTTCACTGTACCTGCAGAGGGTCTGCGTAACTTGGTTTACACTCCGCACATCTACGTAGTTGACTTGGTGATTGATGGCAAGAAAGTAAACGCTATCATGAAAGATATCCAATTCCACCCCGTAAAGGATACTATCCTGCACGTTGACTTCTATCAAATTGACGAGGCTAAGCCTATCGTTATGGAAGTTCCGGTACAGATGGAAGGTTTGGCAGAAGGTGTTAAGGCCGGTGGTAAGCTGGTACTCCAGATGCGTAAGCTGAAAGTAAGAGCTTTGTATAACGTAATTCCTGAAAGACTGATTATCAACGTTGCCCACTTGGGACTTGGTAAGACTGTTAAAGTTGGCGAATTGCAATACGAAGGATTGGAATTGCTGAATGCCAAAGAAGCTGTTGTATGCGCCGTTAAGCTGACTCGTGCTGCAAGAGGTGCCGCTGCTGCTGCAGGCAACTAATCGATTCTTTCCAAGAAAGACTAAATATTCGGGAACGCGGATTAACGCAGCCAACGCAGATTTCATACTGATTTCCGCGGAAAGTTGCGATAATCCGCGTTCTTTTTACGGCTCACGAGAGTGTATAATTCACCACAGATTACACAGATTAACACAGAATGAATTTAATGTACCGATAATCAAAGATGTCTATCTGTGCAAATCTGTGTAATCTGTGGTGAATACTAGTTTTAACACCCTCATAAACAGGAAGCACAGACTATGAAATATTTAATTGTAGGATTGGGCAATATCGGCCCCGAATATCACGAAACCCGCCATAACATCGGATTCATGGCAGTAGATGCTCTGGCAAAAGCAGCGGGTGCCACTTTTACCGACGGACGTTATGGCTTCACCACAACGCTGTCAGTCAAGGGACGCCAACTGTTACTGCTGAAGCCTTCCACCTTTATGAATCTCAGCGGCAACGCCGTGCGCTACTGGATGCAAAAAGAAAACATTCCATTGGAGAATGTGTTGGTAGTGGTAGATGACCTGGCACTGCCTTTCGGCACACTGCGCCTGAAAGGTAAAGGAAGCGATGCGGGACATAACGGCCTTAAGCATATTGCAGCAACACTGGGCACTCAGAATTATGCACGCCTGCGTTTCGGCATCGGCAATGATTTTCCCCGTGGTGGACAGATTGACTATGTGCTGGGACATTTTACCGATGAAGATTGGAAAACAATGGGCGAGAGATTGGAGACAGCCGGAGAAATCATCAAAAGTTTCTGCCTGGCGGGAATAGATATCACCATGAATCAATATAACAAGAAATGAACGAAGCCAGAATTGACAAATGGATGTGGGCCGTGCGCATCTTCAAGACGCGTACCATAGCCGCCGAAGCCTGCAAAAAAGGACGCATCAGCATCAATGGCGCACTGGCAAAGGCTGCCCGTACGGTGAAACCGGGAGACGTCATCCAGGTGCGCAAGCCCCCCGTCACCTATTCCTTCAAAGTTCTGCAGCCCATCGAAAAGCGTGTCGGCGCAAAGTTAGTGGCCGAAATGATGGAGAATGTAACGACTCCGGAACAGTATGAACTGCTGGAGATGAGCCGTGTCAGCGGTTTCGTCAACCGTGCCAAAGGTACCGGACGGCCAACGAAAAAAGACCGCCGGAGTCTGGAAGAATTTACAGAACCGGAATTTCTGGATGATTTCGACTTTGAATTCGATTTTGAGGAAGAGTAAAAATAAGGGAAAGATTATGAGCGAGAGAATAATTAAATGGGGATTCATCGGTTGCGGAGAAGTGACCAAATACAAAAGCGGACCGGCATTCCAGAAAATAGAGAACTCCGAAGTAGTGGCCGTCATGAGCCGAAATGGTGACAAGGCCAAGACCTACGCCAAGGAAAGAGGGATTCCTAAATGGTACGACGATGCCCAGGAGCTGATTGACGACGAAGAGGTGAACGCCGTGTACATTGCCACTCCTCCTTCTTCACATGCTACGTACGCCATCATGTCCATGAAGGCAGGTAAACCGGTCTACATAGAGAAGCCGATGGCCGTTACCTACGAAGAGTGCTGCCGCATCAACCGCATTTCCCAAGAAACGGGTGTTCCATGTTTTGTCGCGTATTACCGCCGCTATCTGCCCTACTTCCTGAAGGTAAAGTCACTGGTAGAGGAGGGACATATTGGCAATGTCATCAACATTCAAATCCGCTTCGCCCAGCCTCCCCGCGACCTCGACCATAACAAGGAAAACCTACCGTGGCGCGTGCAACCGGACATTGCCGGCGGAGGATACTTCTATGACCTTGCGCCCCACCAGATAGACTTGCTGCAGGAAATCTTCGGATGTATCCTCGAAGCCAGCGGCTACAAGAGCAACCGTGGCAGACTATATCCTGCCGAAGACACTCTAAGCGCATGTTTCCAGTTTGACAGCGGACTGGTGGGCAGCGGCTCCTGGTGCTTTGTCGCCCACGAATCCGCCCGCGAAGACCGTATAGAAATCATTGGAGACAAAGGCATGATTTGTTTCTCCGTATTCACCTATGACCCCATTGCGCTGCACACAGAAAGAGGGCGTGAGGAAATCATTGTCGAAAATCCCACCTACGTCCAGCAACCGCTTATACAGGCAGTAGTAGACCACCTGCTGGGCAAGTCAGTCTGCGGCTGTGACGGTGAAAGCGCCACTCTGACTAACTGGGTAATGGACAAAATACTGAACAAACTCTGATTAGCGTTCATGGGGTAGACCTTACCCCATGTCGAAACCTTCACATTTCCGGCCGACCAGCTTGTACACATCGGCACTCTCGCCTACAACCCATACCACATCGCCTTCTACAAAAGGTTCATGCGGGTCGGGAGCATGCAGGGTCTCCCCTCCCCGCTCCACACCGGCAATCAGGCAGTGATACTTCTCGCGTATCCCTGCTTCCTTCAAGGTCTTGTTCAGGAAAGGAGACTGCCCGTCCACACAGAACTGGCGCAGAATCATCTCACTCTTCTCTATCACATCCGTATTCATGGCAGACACCTTATCCATCTCCTTGCCGAAGACGTTCAGTTCCTCGTCCGTAGCAATCACTTGTATCTTGTCCTGCGGGAAAAGGCGGACAGACGCTCCGGGAATATTAATCCGTTTCTTGCCCCGAAGGATGGAGACCACATGGATGCCGTATTTCTTTCCGAAATTCAGCTCCGCCAATGTCCTGCCCACCCATGCCGACTCGCCGGGGATTTCAAAATCCGTCAGGTGCAGGTCGCGCGACAGCAGACGTCCCGCATACTCCGGTTTCTTCTCTCCCATATACTCGGCACGCATGTCGCGGTACCGCAGATTCTGGAAGAATGTCCTCTCTATCATGATGGACTGCTTCTTCAACTGGCGGGAGAGTATCATTAAAGTCACCAGCAACACCGCCACTCCAAATACCAGTCCCACAGACATCTTGAATAAACCGGCTATAACGAACATGACAAACGAAACACCCAGCAGCAGACGCAGTACAATGGTAGCCACCAACGGCGCCCGGTTTCCACGGTTATCTTTCCATAAAGTCACGAACTCCTCCGAATGATTCTTTTTAATCATGATAGCACGCAGAAACGGAGCTATACACAGAATGATGATAAAGGCAGCCAACAAAGAGCCCCATACCCCGGGCAGACTGTCGTGCACGAAAGGCACCAGAAAACGGAACGCCAAAGCTATCACCGCCACGCAAATGATAGAATATACAACCGTAATCCTGACTAGTGCAAATATCAGTTTCTTCCACAGACTTTCATGGTTCATCGTCTGCGAACCTAAAGCATAACGGGTCAAGAACTTTCTCCATTTTTCCGGCAAATGCGTATCCACAAGATTGGAAGCGGGGTCTGCCAAACGAATCATATAAGGAGTGAGGAAAGTGGTGATGACAGACACCGCCACCACAATAGGATACAAGAAATGGCTGGTGACATGCAGCGACACGCCCAGCGAAGCTATGATAAAGGCAAACTCACCGATTTGCGTCAAGCTGAAACCGCACTGCATGGCTGTCTTTAGCGGTTGCCCCGCCAGCAGCACACCCAGCGTCCCGAAAAGGGATTGCCCGAGGATAACCGCTAAAGTAATCACGACAATAGGTCCCGCATACTCCACAATCATGGCTGGGTCTACCATCATGCCGACCGATACGAAGAAGATGGCGCCAAACAAGTCCTTGACCGGCTTCACCAGCCGTTCTATGCTCTCCGCCTCTACCGTTTCGGCAAGAATGGAACCCATGATGAAGGCACCGAAAGCAGCCGAGAAACCCGTATGTGCAGCCATCACCACCATACCGAAACAGAGTCCGAGAGAGACTATCAGCAAGGTTTCCTCGCTCATCAGCTTCCGGCACCGCTTCAGCAATCCGGGGATGAGGTATATCCCTACGACGAACCAAAGTATCAGGAAGAACAGCAGTTTGGCAATGCTCCCCAGCATCTCCGTACCCTCAAAGTTATGGCTGACTGCCATCGTGGAGAGCATCACCATCAATACGATGGCAAGAATATCCTCCAGGATAAGCACACTGAGCACCAGCCCCGTGAACTGTTTCTTGCGCATCCCCAAATCATCAAACGCCTTATAGATAATGGTAGTGGACGACATGGCAATCATACCGCCCAGGAAGATACAGTCCATCCGTTGCCAGCCGAACCCGGTACCTACCGCCACTCCCAACAATATCATACAAAAGATGATGGTACACGCAGCAATAATCGCCGCGCCTCCCACCTTCACAATCTTCTTGAAGCTGAATTCCAATCCCAGTGCAAACAGCAGGAAGATAACGCCTATATCCGCCCAGGTCTGTATATTAGCCGTGTCCATCACCGACGGTGTATAGGCCATGTGAGGGCTGGCAAGGAATCCTGCGACTACATATCCTAACACCAGCGGTTGCTTCAATTTCTTAAAAAGCAGGGTCATAATCCCCGCACAAATCAATATCAGAGCTAAATCAGCTATCAAAGGGGCTAAATGTGACATAACACTACTTATCTATTAATCAGAGATATATAACTGCAAAACTATGCAATACATCTGCAGTGGCTCTGCAAAAGCCTTGCAGCGTCACTGCAACTGCTTTGCAGCAGCACTGCAAAAGGTATGCAGTAACTTTGCAGCAGTTGTCTGCACGATTCTACAACACTCCTTTCGAGCTTGGCAGTTCAAAGTGATAAATATCCCTCTTCACCGCCATCTTCAGCGCACGTGCCAACGCCTTGAAGATGCCCTCTATCTTATGATGTTCGTTCTGTCCTTCGGCTTTTACATTAAGATTCATCCGGGCAGCATCGCTCAAGGACTTGAAGAAATGCAGGAACATTTCCGTCGGCATATCTCCTACCTTCTCGCGCTTGAACTCGGCATCCCATACCAGCCACGGGCGTCCGCCAAAGTCGAGGCACACCTGGCAGAGACAATCGTCCATAGGAAGGGCATAGCCATAGCGTTCAATGCCCCGCTTGCTTCCTAAGGCCTGATAAAGGCAGTCGCCCAGAGCAAGGGCGGTATCTTCGATGGTGTGATGCTCGTCCACTTCAAGGTCACCTTTCACACGGATGGTGAGGTCCATGCCGCCGTGCTTGCCTATCTGTTCCAACATGTGGTCGAAGAAGCCCAGTCCGGTCGCGATGTCACAATGCCCGTCACCATCCAGATTCAAGGATACGTATATATCTGTCTCCTTGGTAGTGCGACGTACTTCCGCCGTACACTCACCGGCAAAGAGGAATTCGGCAACCTTATCCCAATCCCTGGTGGCGAGGGCGCAGTAATCTTCAAGTCCGTCACAAGCGGCACCGCCACCTTCGGAAACGGGTTTCAATGACGCCGTGTCATCTTGCAGAAGAATGGCGCGGCAGCCCAGATTCTTTGCCAGTTCCACATCCGTAGGCCGGTCGCCAATGACGAAACTGTGGGACAAATCGTAGTCCGGGTTATCGAGGTATTTGGTAAGCATTCCGGTACGCGGCTTGCGAGTCGGTGCATTGTCGTCGGGCATGCTGCGGTCTATGCAGATGTCGTCGAAGGTGATGCCTTCGCCTTCCAATGTCTTCATCATCAGGTTGTGTGCCGGCCAAAAGGTCTCTTCCGGAAAGGAAGTTGTGCCGAGCCCATCCTGATTGGTCACCATTACAAAATCAAAATCCAGCTTGCTGCGGATGAAGCCAAGATTGCGCATCACTTTCGGATAGAACTCCAGCTTCTCCAGGGAGTCCAGCTGATAATCAATGGGCGGCTCAATGACTAAAGTCCCGTCACGGTCTATAAAAAGTAGTTTCTTCATTTTAAAGGATATTTTTTTGAGGGAATAAAGGGAGTTATCGGGAGTTAGAAGGAGGTAGAAGGAGTTAGAGGAGTTAGAGGAGTTAGAGCCGGTAGTTCTGCTTGCATAAGCATTACTTGTATAGAACAGCAGTATCGGCCTTTAACTCCCTTTTAATCCCTTTACCCCCCCCTTTTACTCCCTTTAACTCCTTCTACATATATTCCTTCAGCGCTTCAATCAATTTTTCATTCTCTCCTCTCGTTCCCACCGTCACCCGCAGGCAATTTCCGCAGAGTGAAACGGAGTTACGGTTGCGGACAATGATACCCTTGCCTACCAGATAATTGTAAATCTTCACGGCATCCGTCACACGGGCCAGGAAGAAATTGGCATGGGAAGGGAACATCTTCACCGTACATGGCAGTGCGGCGAACTCGGCTTCCAGATTCTCCCGTTCTTCTTTCAGTGTCTTCACCCAACGTTCTATTTCATAATAGCGGTGAAGCATTTCCACTGCCTGCTTCTGTGTCAACTGGTTCACGTTATAGGGATATTTTATCTTACTGAGGATGCCGATAATATCCGGTGAGGCAAATGCCATACCCAGACGGATGGCAGCACATCCCCATGCTTTGGAAAAGGTTTGCAGTACAATGAGATTCGGATATTGATTCAAATTTTCAAGGAAGGAAGGTGCCTCGGAGAAGTCATTGTATGCCTCGTCCAGTATCACTAACCCATCAAACCGGCGAATCAGCGTTTCAATTTCGCTACGGAGCAGGTCATTGCCGGTAGGATTGTTGGGAGAGCAGATAAAAATCAGTTTGGTATGCTCATCCGCAGCAGCCAAAAGCTTGTCGGCAGAGAACTGGAAATCCTCATCGAGCAGCACCTTGCGGTACTCCACATCATTAACGTCGGCACAGACTTGATACATGCCGTAGGTAGGGTCGATAGCCACTACATTGTCCACACGGGGTTCACAAAAAGCACGGAACACCAAATCGATAGCTTCGTCACTGCCATTCCCTAAGAAGATGGAATCGGGACTCACCTTTTTAATTTTAGACAATTCTGTCTTTAACTCCCGCTGCATGGGGTCGGGATAACGGTTGTGCGGCATGTTATAAGGATTCTCGTTTGCATCGAGAAAAACGGATGCCGCAGCACCATTATATTCATCACGTGCTGAAGAATAAGGCTTCAGACGCCAGATATTCGGACGGGTAAGTTCTTGTAATGTTTTCACCATGTTATTTATGATTTGACAATTTACGATTAAAATTACTTTAAGCCATCAGCTCTCAATTTTCAACTTTCAATTTCCATTTCCATTTTCCAACTGCCCCAGTCTCACACTCACAGCATTCTTATGCGCATCCAGCTGTTCATTGGCAGCCATCAGCTCGATGGCAGGGCCGATGATATTTAATCCTTCCGGCTTTATCTCCTGAAAAGTTATCTTGCGGATAAAGCTGTCGAGGCTGACACCGCTGTATGCTTTGGCATAGCCGTTTGTCGGCAGGGTATGGTTTGTGCCCGAAGCATAATCTCCCGCACTCTCCGGAGTAAGAGAACCCAGGAATACGGAACCGGCATTCACGATACGTTCTGCCACGGAAAGATAATCCTCGGTTTCTATGATAAGATGTTCGGGAGCATACGCGTTGGTCAATTCAATGGCTTCTGTCATGCTGTCCACTACAATCAGTTTGCTATTGGCAAGAGACTCTTCGGCAATCTCTTTACGTGGCAGTAAGGCCAGTTGGCGTTCCACTTCCACCTTTACAGCTTGTTGCAATTCGACAGAGGTCGTAATTAATATAGCCTGACTGTCCACTCCGTGTTCTGCCTGGCTCAACAAGTCGGCGGCGACAAAAATCGGATTAGCTGTTTCGTCAGCCAAAACTTCTACTTCCGAAGGTCCTGCCGGCATATCTATCGCCACATCACGCAAGCTCACAAGCTGTTTGGCAGCCGTGACATACTGATTTCCCGGACCGAATATCTTGTAAACCTTAGGCACACTTTCCGTTCCGTATGCCATAGCGGCAATGGCTTGTATGCCGCCAGCTTTGAAAATCCGGTTGACACCTGCCACTTTTGCGGCAAACAACACAGCGGGATGTACCTTTCCGTCACGTCCCGGAGGGGTGCAGAGAACAATCTCCTTGCATCCGGCAATCCTGGCGGGAACGGCCAGCATCAGTACCGTAGAAAACAGCGGAGCCGTTCCTCCGGGGATATACAATCCCACCTTTTCTATGGCAACCGCTTTCTGCCAGCAGGTCACCCCCGGCTGAGTCTGCACTTTCTTGCCCTCAAAGCGTTGTGCGGCGTGGAAAGTCTCGATGTTCTGCTTTGCCAGGCGAATAGCTGCTTTCAAGTCTTCACTCACCAGGTTTTCCGCTTCCTGCTGTTCCTCTTCCGACACTGCCAGCGAGGCCAACACCACTTTATCAAATTTTTCTTCATAATCCAGCACAGCACGGTCTCCCTCCTCCTTCACACGGTCAATAACACTCCGCACCGTATCAAACAGATTCTCCGTATTCATCACCGGACGTTTCAGAATCTCTTGCCACTGGGATTTATCGGGATTACTAATCAATATCATAATGACATGTTTTTAAAGATTTATGCATAAACCATGATATTATTGGAGGTGTGTCAAAACTCTCTGAAGACTTTCTATTAGGCGCTGATTACGCGGATTTCACGGATTCATTTTACCGAATCCGCGCTATTTCGCGTAATTCGTACCTAATGTCGTAACATAAAGAAAGCGTTTATATACTTTTGACACATCCTCGAGGCTTTAAATTATCATTTTCTCAATCGGCAGCACCAGAATGCCTTCCGCCCCCAGCGCTTTCAGCTTTCCGATAATCTCCCAGAAACACTTCTCGTCGAGTACGGTATGTACTGAGCACCAGCCTTCTTGTGCCAAAGGCATCACCGTGGGGCTCTTCATGCCCGGAAGTACAGAGACAATCTCATCCAGTTTCTCTTTCGGGGCATTCATCAGCACATACTTCTTATCTTCGGCTGTCTTCACGGCATCCATACGGAACAACAGCTCCCTCAATATCTCTTGCTTTTCCTCGCTCAGGTTCCTGTTACCAATCAGCAGGGCTTCGGACTTCATCACAACCTCCACTTCCTTCAAACGGTTGCTCACCAGCGTAGAACCGGAACTTACAATATCGAAAATGGCATCTGCCAGACCGATGCCCGGCGCCACTTCTACCGACCCCGTAATGACGTGTATCTCCGCATTCACCCCATTCTCTTTCAAAAAGCCGGAAAGGATACCCGGATAAGATGTCGCAATCTTCTTTCCGTGAAACCACTTCACCCCCGGATACTCAATATCCTTCGGCATGGCAAGAGACAGACGGCATTTGCTGAATCCCAGACGCTTGATTATCTCTGCATCCTCATTCTTCTCAACAAATTCATTCTCACCCACAATTCCTATATCAGCCACTCCGGTAGCCACAGACTGCGGAATGTCGTCATCCCTCAGAAACAACACTTCAAGAGGAAAGTTTGACGACTGCACCAACAACGAGCGCTTCATGGCACTCAACTTTATATCCGATTCTCCCAAAAACGACATGGTCTCGTCATACAGACGACCCTTAGCTTGTACTGCAATTCTTAACATAAGGTTATTTACTATTTTACGATTTACTATTTACTATTTTGAATGAGATGACAGAAAACAAAACGAGGCTTACCAATATTCGGCAAGCCTCGTCTGTTATGTCATCTGTTGTACATATACACTCATACGCCCACCGAGTTATTCGTTAGGATGATGATGGTGATGATGTGCAACGATATTCTTCATATTTTTTGGATTTTAATGCGACAAAAGTAAACTAAAAGTTTGAAACTCCAAAAGATTTATCACAAAAAGTTTATTTTTTCTTTCAAATTCATCTTAGTTCACCACAAATTACACAGATTTGCACAGATTATTTTTATTCCAATCTATGCAAATCTGTGTAATCTGTGGTGAAACAATTAAATCAACGGCAATATTTCCTCCTGCTCTACTTCGCAGCTATGGAAATGCATTTCCGCTTCCGCCTTCTCCTTCGGAAAGGTAAAGTAGGTGCAAGTGGCTTCTGTGCAAAGTTCGCCCATGCTATTATACAGGCGTGCTTCTATGATAGCAATATTCCGCTTCTGCTCGCGAAGCGAAGCCCGCAGCACCACATGCGTGTCGTTGGTCGATATGGATTTGCGGAAGCGGGTTTCCATTTTCGATGTCACCCCGCCGGTCTGCAGCTTGCGGAACACGACCCAGCCGCAGATTTCATCCAGCAATACGGACTGGATGCCTCCATGCAACGTATTCAGCCACCCTTGATACTCCGGACGCGGCTTCCAGATGCTCACCACCTCGTCACCGTCCTCATAAAACTCCATTCTCACACCGGCTTCATTGTCAGGAGAGCAACCGAAACAGTTGTAGCCCTCCATATCTTTCCACGGATTGATAATCTTCTTCATATCGTATTCTTCTTTATCTGGTTTTGATTCATAAAGTCTCTCAATAAGACGTTCAATATTAGTCATTCCGATTGAGAACTACAAATTATTGATGCCTTTTTCAGAGAAAAATTAGCGGGATACTGTTCAAAAACCGGTTATTTTATTTAGCTTTGTATAAATGAGAGAGAACAACAAGATGCAAAGAGGGGCCTTTTTCTGCTTATGGATATTATTTACATTCTCATTGTTTGCGCAAAACAAGGAGAACGGTTCTGTCGCATGCGACAGCATCGTATATAAAAACACCTTCGGAAAAGCATTGAAGAAATTCCTCAACTTCAGCGACTTCGACACTACCTATATCAGTCCCAACCGATACAATTACGCCCTGATGCTCGACCATTTCACCAATTACGAGTATTACTCCGTGGGCAATGACGACCAGCGGCTCCGTTTCTCGCCCAACCCTCACAACAAGATAGGCGCTTACTTCGGATGGCGTTGGATATTCCTGGGATGGGCTGTCGATACGGACTGGCTCTACGGAAAGAAAAGCAAGAAAAAGCGCGGTACGGAGTTTGATCTCAGTCTTTACAGTTCCAAACTGGGAGTCGACATTTTCTATCGCAGCACCGGAAACGACTATAAGATACACAAGGTATCCGGCTTTTCCGACGAGATTCCCTCCAATTATTCCGAAGATTTCAACGGATTGAAAGTAAAGATGAAGGGATTAAATCTGTATTACATTTTCAACAATCGACGTTTCTCCTATCCAGCCGCCTTCAGCCAGTCCACCAACCAGCGCTGCAATGCAGGTTCTTTCATTGCCGGATTCTCCGTATCCACCCACAATCTGAACTTCGACTATACCAAGCTGCCCGAAATCATTCAGGAAACCATGAACCCGGGTATGAAGGTGAAACATATCAAATACACGAACATCAGCCTCAACGCCGGCTATGCCTACAATTGGGTGTTTGCCCGCAACTGCCTCGCATGCCTGTCGTTCAATCCGGCTGTCGCCTACAAGACATCACGCATAGAGAAGACAGAAGAGCGGGAAGCGGACGACTGGTACAAGAATTTCAATATCGACTTCATTCTGCGTGCAGGTGTGGTATACAACAACAGCAAATACTTCGTGGGTACCTCATTCGTAGGACGGACATACGACTACTACAAAAACAGTTTCTCCCTGAACAACGGGTTCGGCACCCTCCAAATATATGCCGGATTCAACTTTTATCTGAAAAAGGAGTACCGGAAGAACAAAAAGTAAAAAAAGGCTTTCAGCCCTCATCTCCCCTCAAAAGCTATAAACACACTCCACCCCTACTATATCCTTCCGCTTATCCTTCTCCCATTGCCTGCAATAGAAGATGTCCGCCTCCCAGCGCTCGGACAAGGGCAACGTAATACCCCCACGATAGCGCATCCGCTTTACTCCGAAGTGCTCTGTCTTATTCAAACCATTATACATCTCGGCCGAAGCATACGGTTCCAGCTTGCACTTCGGAATGTCATAGGCAAACTTCGCACGCGAGCGCAAGCGGAACTCATCTCTATGCCCATCGAACGTATGCTGAAAGCGCTCACGCAAGGACAGTTTCACCCTTTGCACACGGGCAGACAGAGTGCCTTCCAAACGGTAGCGGTGCCGGAACTTCCAGCCATCTGCCCCCCGATTGCGGTAATGCGTCTCATACCCAGCTCCAAGCTTCAGGAAAGGCAACAGCTTATAGCTTCCCCCCACCTTCAGCCCCCACCGGTCTGTCTTTCCCAAATCATCCTTTGTACGCCACTCCAGCCCACCGGAAACAGTAAATGCCGGCTTCAACTTATATTCGAAACCGGCATTCGCCCAAGTGGCAAAATCCTTCTCCTGCGCCCGCAGGGAAAAAGACGAAACAACCCATAGAACTATCGGCAAAACAAGTACTTTCGTGCATGAAGATATATTACTTACCATACGCTTATTCTGTTAAAGTGTCAAAGGTAAGGATAAATTCTGTAACAATTCTGTAATACTACAAATCTTGTCTGCACCTTTCCGATTTTTCAATGATACTTAAAAAACAGAAACCGAGATACAAAAAACAACTCAAAGTTGCCATATATGTATGGCATCATATATATATATATTTGTAGCATGAAAAAACACCCTTATAAGCGTTTCATAGATTATTTATTTGGGGTGATTCATTTATGTGAAATCTCTTTCAAATACTCCTCCACCTTTCCGAAGAAGGAGGTCAAATGAGAACCGTCGACAAAAGCATGGTTCACATAAATGGAAAGAGGAAATACCAGACGGCCTTCACGAGATACGGCCTTGCCGGCAGTCATCAACGGATAACTGCAACCGTTGCCTGCTTCGGCAAGTGTATAGGTTATCGAGGTGAAATACATTTTGGGAACCGCACTCAGATGGACCACATCGTAATCGCCTTGCTCGGCAAGAATCTTTTCGGCTCCATAAGGGTCACCGTCCTCGGGCATGTTTGTTATCAAGGCGTAGGCTTCGGCATAGAAACGTTCAAAGTCTTCGTAATAGGGAATGCGCACGGTATAGAATGTTTTCCCAGGAACGGCTATCGGAGAAATGATGTCCACCCGGTCGTGAAAAACAACCCGGCCTTCCTTGTCGGTACGGTAACGGAGTTCATCGACTTCATTGGCCGAACGCACCACAGCATACAGATAATAAAGGAAAAAGGAGCGCTTTGCAGCCCGGGCTGCAGCACTGGCTTCCGTGCAGTCAATCTCTGTGGTGACGGAATACCAGGAATTTACAAAACTGCGGAAAAAGCCGTAGTTATCCCGGCGTTCCCAAGCATCAATGTCTATAATGTGTTTCATACAAAAAGGGGATTTAGTGAAAAAAGGATGCCTTTTTACAAGCATCCTTTTTCCAATTCTATTTATTTCTCTTTCTTATAATTCTCCAGTCCGGTCTGCAGGAACTCGATATACTTAGGTATATCCTCGTCGTAGGAGTAGGACTTGTTGAGCGGCTTGCCTTCGTTGTCAATCAGCACGTAGAAGGGCTGCGCATTGGCGCCGAACTTGACACGCTGCAGATAGCTCCATTTGTCGCCTACGGTGCGCAGCGTGCGTTCCGTGCCGTTCTCCACAATCTTCACGGGAGAAGGAAGCGGGGTCTTGTTGTCCACGTAGAGCGTGATAAGCACATAGTCGTTGTTGATGATGTCGCTCACCTTCGGGTTGGTCCATACGGCAAGCTCCATCTTACGGCAGTTCACGCAGCCGTAGCCGGTGAAGTCGAGCATCACGGGCTTGCCATGCTGGCGGGCATACTCCATACCGAGGTCGTAATCGTCGAACCTGGCATGCACCTCATTATTGTAAAGGTTGAAATCCTGCGTCTGCATGGGCGGCGCAAAGGCACTGACCGCCTTCAACGGCGCTCCCCACAAACCGGGAACCATATACACCGCAAACGCCAGCGAGGCCAACGCCATGAAGAAACGGGGCACGCTGACCTTCGTATCGTCATCATCGTGCGGGAACTTGATTTTGCCCAGCAGGTAGAAGCCCAGCAGCGCAAAAAGCACAATCCACAAGGCGAGGAACGTCTCACGGTCGAGGATGCGCCAGCCGTAAGCCAAATCGGCCACCGAAAGGAATTTCAGGGCAAAGGCCAGCTCCAGGAAGCCGAGCGTCACCTTGATGATGTTCATCCATCCACCGGACTTGGGCATGGACTTCAGCCAAGACGGGAACAGGGCAAACAGCGTGAAAGGCAATGCCAAAGCTATGGCAAAGCCCAGCATGCCGATGGCGGGAGCCACCACGCTGCCCGTCGTGGAAACCTGCACCAGCAGGAATCCGATAATGGGTCCCGTGCAGGAGAAAGATACCAGCGACAAGGTAAATGCCATCAGGAAGATGCTGAGCAAACCGCTTGTCGCCTCGGCCTTGCTGTCTACAGCCGTACTCCACTTGGAGGGCAACGTTATCTCGAACGCTCCGAAGAAGGAAGCCGCAAACACCACCAGCATCAGGCAGAAAAGGATATTGAATACTGCATTCGTAGAGAGTGCGTTCAGTGCGCTGGCTCCGAAAATCAGCGTAATGGCCAGTCCGAGCGTCACATAAATCACTACGATGGAAGCACCATACGTCCATGCATCACGGATGCCTTTCTTCTTATCCTTGCTACGCTTCAAGAAGAAGCTGACAGTCATCGGGATGATGGGCCATACACAAGGGGTGAAGAGCGCTAACAGTCCGCCGGCAAATCCGGTAATAAAGATATAAATCCAGGACATATCCTCCTGCGAAGTAGTTTCGCCCAAAGATTGCAATTCATTGATGACTGGCTTCCAAAGGTCCACCTTGTCCGTCACATTGATTTCCGTCGGCCCGTCCGCACCGCCAATAGCAGCCACAGAAACCGTATCGGCGGCAGTCTCCTGCTCTGCGGACTGTGTTTCGGCTTTCATTTCAGCCGTAGCGGCAGCAGCTTCTTTGGCAGCCCCTTCTACCTTACCGGAGAATTGGAAAGGCACTTGTGTGGGCGGCAGACAATTTTCATCGTTGCAAGCGCCATACTCCAGATATCCTTCCAGCTGATAGGCACCACCCGTCAATTTTAGCTTCTGCACAAATTGGGCCGTATTTTCAAAATAGCGTACCTTCATTTCGAACAACTTATCGAAAGTAGAGATTTCCTTGCCTACGGGCTTCAGTTTGCCAACCACTTCCGCTCCGAATATTTTCTCCACATTGAAAGTCGCCGAGATAGGCCCTCCATCGCCCAAGTCGGTGGAATAGACATGCCAGCCCTTGTCAATAGCAGCCGTAAAAACGACCTCCGCTTCATCGGCAGCCAAAATCTTCAGTTCGGAATTGAACTTGACGGGGTCTTGTATCTGTGCCTGCATCGCCACAGCGAAGAGCAACAGAACGAAAGGGAACAGTAATTTCTTCATGTTCTCTGATTTAATTTTTAATTTTCAATTATCTCGTAGTCCACGCAGGCACGACTCTCTTTCACAGCAGCGATAAGCTTGCCGGCAGCTACATGGTCGGGATGGGTAGCATAGTATTTCACGTCATCCAACGTATCGAACTCACTGTAAAGAGCGATGCTCCAAGCCTCGGCAGGATTGATGTTCAATCCGACTTCAATCTTGCGGATAACGGATATTTTAGCCGGAAGCGCTTCGATAGCTGCCTTGAAACTGTTCATCGCAGCCAACTTTTCGTCAGCCGGTGCCTCATCTTTTAACTTAAATAATACAATGTGCTTTACCATAACTTTGCCATTTAAATGATTTATCACTATATTTGTCAGCCTAAGCGGCTGTTTTAACAACTGCAAAAATACTGGTTTTGTTTCAAATATACACTTAAACGGATGTTAATAATAGGAATTGCAGGCGGAACCGGCTCGGGAAAGACCACCGTCGTACGTAAAATTATCGAAAGCCTACCGGCTGGTGAAGTGGTATTATTGCCACAAGACTCTTACTACAAGGACAGCAGCCATGTGCCCGTGGAAGAACGGCAGAACATCAACTTCGACCATCCCGACGCCTTTGAGTGGAGCCTCCTTTCCAGACATGTTGCCATGCTGCGCGAAGGAAAAAGCATAGAACAGCCCACCTACTCATACCTGACGTGTACACGCCAGCCCGAAACCATCCATATCGCCCCCCGGGAAGTCATCATCATAGAAGGTATCCTTGCCTTGTGCGACAAGAAACTGCGAAGCATGATGGACCTCAAGATATTTGTAGACGCTGACCCCGACGAACGCCTAATTCGTGTAATCCAGCGTGACGTGGTGGAACGCGGACGCACGGCCGAAGCCGTCATGGAGCGCTATACACGCATACTAAAACCCATGCACCAGCAATTCATAGAGCCCTGCAAACGATACGCCGACCTCATTGTGCCGGAAGGCGGAAACAACCAGGTGGCCATTGATATATTGACCATGTACATCAAGAAGCACTTGGGGAGTTAATTTGTAATGGAGAATTGATAATGGAGGATTGATAATGGAGGATTAAGAACGCACTAAACCCTATGAGATATGAACAGCCTGTTTTCTTTCGCCAGACATAAATCATCCATTATCAATTCTCCCGTCCCAATTATCTTGCTGTTGTTGTTGTGCTGCATCGCAGGATGCCGTGGAGGACATCCTGCCGAAAAAGAAGAAGCGGATGACCTGCAACAGATAAAGGATAGCGGAGAACTGGTTGTATTGACACTGTACAGTTCCACTTCCTACTTCATCTACCGTGGCCAGGACATGGGATTCCAGTATGATCTAAGCGAACAGTTTGCCAAGAGCCTGGGAGTAAAGCTAAGAATAGAGGTAGCCCGGAACGTGCACGAACTCATAGAGAAGTTATTGGCAGGCAAGGGAGACCTCATTGCCTACAACCTGCCTATCACTAAAGAATGGAAAGACAGCCTGATATATTGCGGTGAGGAGGTCATCACGCACCAAGTCATCGTGCAACGTAACGGCGGACGCACCAAACCACTGAAAGACGTGACGGAACTCATCGGGAAAGATGTATATGTGAAGCCCGGAAAATATTATGAACGGCTGGTCAATCTGGACGAAGAGCTCGGAGGAGGTATCCACATCCATAAAGTGACCAACGACAGTATCAGTGCAGAAGACCTCATCACCCAGGTGGCACAAGGAAAAATCCCCTATACCGTAGCAGACAATGACGTGGCACAGCTTAATACCACCTATTACCCCAACCTGAATATCGGACTCTCCATCAGCTTTGACCAGCGTGCATCGTGGGCAGTCCGGAAAGACTGTCCGCAACTGGCAGCCGCCGCCAACAAATGGCATGAGGAGAATATGACTTCACCTGCCTATACGGCAAGTATGAAACGATATTTTGAAATCGGCAAGGCCATTCCCCACTCTCCTATCCTCTCCCTGCGCGAAGGAAAAATTTCCCATTACGATGATTTGTTCAAGAAATATGCTCCCGAAATAGACTGGGACTGGCGTCTGCTGGCGTCTCTGGCGTATACAGAATCCAACTTCGACTCCACTGCCGTATCTTGGGCGGGTGCCAGGGGGCTGATGCAACTGATGCCTGCCACAGCCAGGGCTATGGGGCTACCCGAAGGAAAGGAACAGAACCCTGAAGAGAGCATAAAGGCTGCCGTGAAATACATAGGCGCCACAGCCAAAAGTTTTTCCAAGATACCCCAGGAAGAACGCATCAACTTTGTGCTGGCATCTTATAATTCCGGTATCGGCCATGTGCTGGATGCCATGGCACTGGCCGAAAAATACGGCAAAAACAAATATGTCTGGCGTGATAATGTAGAAAACTTCATTCTGCTAAAAAGCAATGAGGAATACTTCACCGACCCCGTTTGCAAAAACGGCTACTTCCGTGGCATCGAAACTTATAACTTCGTAAGGGATATTACGTCACGCTTCGAGCAATACAAGAAGAAGATAAAAAAATAGGGATTAAGGATTAATCCTTAATCCTTATTTTCCTTCCTATTTAAAACAGATTCAGTTTGTTCTTTCTCGCTTCTTCCAGGGAAACGGTTGTCACTTGTTTCTCCCGGTTCTTTTCGCACAACTGCCGATACTTCTCATGCAGTTCTTCTTCCAGCTCCTCCTTTGTCTTAGGATTCATCAGCTTGGCTGCTACTGTAGCATTCTGTGAAGCGTCCTTCAGATGGATTACGGGAGCATGATAGACCGGAGCAATTTTCAGAGCTGTGTGAAGCGGTGAAGTCGTGGCACCACCTATCAGCAGAGGAACGTCCAGACCTGCCTTTTCCAGCTCAATGGCTACATGCACCATTTCATCCAGCGAAGGGGTTATCAAGCCACTCAATCCTATCATGTCTACCTTTTCCTCTATGGCATGCTGTACAATGGTTTCGGCAGGCACCATGACGCCAAGGTCCACTATATCGTACCCGTTGCAGGCCATTACTACCGAGACTATATTTTTGCCAATGTCGTGCACATCACCTTTCACCGTAGCCAGCAGTACCTTCCCGGCAGCAGTCGCACCTTCTTCTTTCTCCGACTCGATTACGGGCTGGAGGATGGCAACCGCCCTCTTCATGGTGCGCGCCGTCTTCACTACTTGCGGCAGGAACATCTTGCCTGCCCCAAACAAGTCGCCGACATGATTCATGCCTGCCATCAACGGACCTTCAATGATGGAAACAGCCTTGGGATACAGCTTCAGCGCTTCGGCAAGGTCTTCTTCCAGATAATCGCCGATACCCTTTGTCAAGGCGTACTTCAACCGTTCTTCCACAGGAGTCCCCTCTCTCCAGGCAAGTTGGGAATGGGCGGCAGCCTGCCGCTCTCCTCCAGAAGTTTTTGCCGCCTCTGCTTCCGCTTTCAAGCGTTCGGCAGTTTCTATCAGGCGCTCGGCAGCATCGGGACGACGGTTCAAGACCACATCCTCTATGCGCTCCAATATATCAGCGGGAATATCGGTGTAAAGAACGGAGGCAGCCGGATTGACGATACCCATATCCATGCCCTCGCGGATGGCATAGTAAAGGAATACGGCATGCATCGCCTCGCGGATGTAATTATTGCCGCGGAAAGAGAAGGAAAGGTTACTCACTCCTCCACTGACATGCGCACCGGGCAGATTCTTGCGTATCCATCCGGTGGCACGGATAAAGTCTACAGCATAATTGTTGTGCTCGTCCATACCGGTTGCCACGGCAAGTACATTCGGGTCGAAAATTATATCATGGGGATTGAAACCTATCTTGTCCACCAAAAGACGGTATGCCCGTTCGCAGACCTCAATCTTACGCTCGTACGTGTCTGCCTGCCCTTTTTCATCAAAAGCCATCACCACGGTCGCCGCACCATATTGCTTTATGGTACGCGCATGCTCCAGGAATTTATCTTCCCCCTCCTTCAAGGAGATGGAGTTGACGATGGACTTGCCTTGCAAGCATTTCAATCCGGCCACAATCACTTCCCACTTAGAGGAGTCTATCATGACGGGAACACGGGCAATCTCCGGTTCCGAAGCTATCAGATGGAGGAAAGTCGTCATCTCTGTCCGGGCATCCAGCAGTCCGTCATCCATATTGATGTCGATGACCTGCGCACCGTCTTCCACCTGCCGGCGAGCGATGCTGAGCGCCTCGTCGTATTTCTTTTCATTAATCAGACGCAGGAATTTGCGCGAACCTGCCACATTGCAGCGTTCACCCACATTCACGAAGTTGTTTTCCGGCTTCACTTCCAGAAGTTCAAGCCCGGAGAGCCAAAGATTTTCCGGTCTGGGAACCGGCTGATGGGGCGTTGCACCGGCAATCAGCGAGGAGTACTCGGCAATGTAGGCATCTGTCGTTCCGCAACAACCACCGATAATATTCACCAATCCCTCATGGATATACTCTTTTACTTCATGTGCCATATCGGCAGGAGTCTGGTCGTATGTGCCCAAACTGTTGGGCAGTCCGGCGTTGGGATAAGCACTGATATAATAAGGTGCACGGACAGCAAGCTGCTCCAGGAAAGGTTTCAGCTGGCGGGCGCCAAAGGAGCAGTTCAACCCAACTGAAAAAATATCGGCATGTTGCACGGAGGCGAGAAAAGCATCCAAAGTTTGTCCCGACAGAGTACGCCCTCCAATATCAGAAACAGTCACAGAGAGCATCAAGGGTACATGAACTCCTACAGTTTCCATCGCCTGCCCGGCGGCAAAAATAGCAGCCTTGGCATTCAGCGTATCAAAAATGGTTTCTATCAGCAAAGCATCCACACCACCTTCGAGCAATGCTTCCATCTGCTCACGGTAGGCATCGGCCAGTTCATCGTAGCTCAAGGCACGAAAGGCCGGATTGTTCACATCGGGATTCATGGAGCAGGTCTTGTTCGTCGGTCCTACGGAGCCTGCCACAAAACGGGGTTTGTCGGGAGTAAGAGAAGTAAACTCATCTGCCACTTTGCGTGCCAGGCGCACTGCGGCAAGATTCATCTCACGCACATAGTCCTGCACATGATAATCGGCCATACTGACGCGGGTGGAACTGAATGTATTTGTTTCGATAATATCTGCACCTGCCGCCAGATACTTGCGGTGAATGTCTTGTATCACATCGGGGCGTGTCAGACAAAGCAAGTCATTGTTACCTTTCATCTGTCCGGGAATCTGCGAGAAGCGTTCACCCCGAAAATCTCCCTCTGTCAAGTTGTATTGCTGTATCATGGTGCCCATTGCACCATCCAAAATAAGGATGCGCTCACGCACCAAACTACCAAGTTTACTCATATTATCTTTTAAACATACGCGCCATATCGCGTTTGTCATCTTTTTCCTTCAGTGATTCGCGCTTATCATATTGCTTCTTACCTTTGGCAAGTGCCACCACAAGTTTGGCCAGCCCTTTTTCATTGATAAACAAGCGCACGGGAACAATGGTGAAACCCGGATCTTTCGTGCCGCGCATCAGTTTTTCAAGTTCCTTCTTATTCAACAAAAGCTTGCGCTCCCTGCGTGCATTGTGGTTGTTGTACGAACCATAGAAGTATTCGGCCACATGCATGTTCTTCACCCACAATTCGCCGTTGGCAAAGTAACAGAACGTATCGACTAAGCTTGCTTTCCCCAACCGGATGGACTTGATTTCTGTGCCCGTAAGCACAATGCCAGCCGTATAGGTGTCCGTCAGTTCGTAATCGAACGTAGCACGCTTATTCTTTATATTTACAGGAGCTTGTTTCATAACATTTATCAGTTTAGCACTACCGTCAGCTTATTGAATATCCATTCAATGGCCACCGGACAAGCTATTAACAAAATAGAAGAAAGAATGGTGAAACGCAAACGGTCTTTTTCCGCTATCTGCATCACCTTTTTGCTTCCTTCCCACACAACATACACGATATAGAATTGGAGCAACAGAGCCATAATGCCGAAATCAGGCAATATGCCGATAACAATCCTCAGCATGAACACCACTACCAGTGCATAACCTGCAAACTGTTGCGCCAAAGGAATATCACTGTCCAGCATAAACATGCGGACACGCAACCCATTGATGAGATAGGCTGCCAAAAAATATCCTCCAAACAAGGATACAGCCACCGCACAGCATTGTGTCATGGCATATTGAAAGCTTTGCGGCCCGTCCCATCCCATCTTCATCAAAGAGCCGATGAAAACGGACAACCCGCATAAACCAATCATAGGATAGACAAAAGTAGTAAATACTTTTCGTCTATCCTCTAAACTAATTTCCTCCCAGGCACGAGCCGGAGAGGAAATCAGTAGTATTGCTATATGAAATAAATCTTTGTAATTCAATATCAATTTATTGATTAGTAGACGCAATTTTGTATTCTACAGTATATTCCGTATAGTTTTCCGGTATTTCTGTATTGCTATTATTTCCACTTTCATGCGACTTAATAACTAATTTAGTAGGAAGATTTCCTGCTTTTTCTTTAAACCTTTCTAAAGCATTTTTTATATCATACCCATACCAATTAGAATAATAAACATCTGTCTTATCATCAGCACCCTTATCATGACGCAGATAGAAAACAAGGTCTGTGGCCCCTGCTTCAATTTCATCCAGTACACAAGCTAAAGCAAATTTATGCATCTTAAACTTATCGTTGTCATTTTGCAGTCTCCAAGCTATAGGAGTTACAAGTATATCCTTGTTATACAAAAATGGCTGAACTGACCCATTTTCCAATTTCAAAGTTATCACCGGTGCTGTTTCCGGCGCATCAACAACCAAGCTTTCTGCTGTCATTGATACGACAGCGTTTGCAAAAGAAATAGGCTGAAAATTCTTCAAAGTGAAGTTGGTAGTTTTAGATTTTTCATTCGTCTCAGGTTCTATGCTCTTTCCTAAGATGATTCCCATTCGAGAATCTGAAATCTTCAAACTTGAATTTGCCTCAAATTGAGTAACAGAAGCCGGTGTAGGTTGATAAGTGTTACCCGCAGCATCTTCAAAAGAGAGTAATCCCATATAGTTATTCACTAAAACCATGCCATAAATGTCATCATACTCTCCGTCATCTGAATTCAGACACGAAGTAAACGAAATGCCCATCAACAATGTCAAGGCAACCATCAAGAATTTTAATTGTTTCATCTTTCCTATAAATATTAGAGTTTGCAAATTTAGATAAAAGAATTGAGTAATATAGTACTCTCCTCGTTTTTTCATTGTTTTTAAGATTAAATGAAAGATTAATCTAAATACTGCAAGCCCCAATATTTATTTAACATTTATAAACAACCATAATTTAGATAATCACATTATTCTAAAACATATTCTCCTACCAATTTCCCTGTTGTTGGATTATATGTTCTAGCTTCAAAAGAAGAAAAGCAGTCTCCACTCCATTTTCCTTTAACTCTAAACGTTTTAGTATCCCCTATTTTCCTTAATGTAGCAACGTAAGTCAAACTACCTTTGTACATGACTAACACCGCATCAAGTTTTACAGTTTCACCTGGTTGAATCGGGATTTGTCCAGTTCTCGTTTTTGTTACCGTTTTACTATCACTTGTACCATAAGTCCAAGATTTATTTGTCTGCTGCTGTACAGAAACATTTACTCCAAGCGAAGAATCATCTCCTACCACATTAGGTATACCCACGTTCAATCCTCCTGAAATAGTGACACTTACTCCTTCTGTTTTTGAAAAATCAGATTTTTCTGTATAGCTTGTAGATAAAGAATAGTTCCATGTATCAACGCTTAAATGTTCATTTGTATATTCATCATGGTCACAAATCACTTCTGTAGGTTCAAAGCTGTCAACCGTAGTCCGTACATACTCTAAACCAACAAGTTCATATTCACCAACAGGAACTATTTCCCATAAAGCGAGGCTTGAGGAATTATTCGTTTTAAACTTTACAGAGGAAGACGTTGAAGATTCTGATTGCAAATAATAAGAAGACAAACCAGTATTAAAGTTTCCATACATCGTATATATCATACAATTAGCATCAGCCAAACAATTAAAGCTTAAGCCAGGTCCAGCCAAAGGTGAATCAAAAGTTGATTTATTCCAATAACTCAAACGAAGATTATCAGGTATTTCTGAAGATAAATAGTTATTAGGAGTAACAACTCCATATGTATCGGATGTCACTCTATTATTTCCCCCAGCAACAACAATAGTTCTTCCATACTTCAGATACCATCTCTGCCTCAAAGATCCATCATCTTTATCTGTTAAACAAATTTCAGTACCTTTCTCTTTACAAGTAAGATACTTTTGTTTAGAGTTTCCAATATTCAAAATATTCACTGGAATTTCGGCAAGCTCACTTATCGGATCAAAATCCGCACTAGAACCTATCGCCCTTGTCATCACCTGCCCCACACCACTACTTTCCACAAAGTTATCCAATTCCTCTTGCTCACAAGAAAATAGAGCTAACACTCCTACCAACAATAAACTAATCTTTTTCATAAGCATTACATTTTTTAGTTAACAATATATCATAATTCAAAACAGCCATATGCATATGCCCCATTATCTCCTTTAATTTCTATACAATACTCCCCTGATACTCCGAAAGGAAGTTGCAAATATTTCCGAAGGGGAGATAGAATATTCTCGGAAGAAGAATAAATCACAGAACCATTTTGGGAAATGGCAATTTCCACTACCCCGATTCCTTCCATAAAATCCAATTCCACGGAATAATTAGAATCTTCAACGAATACAACAAATGGCACTAATGGTATAACGGAACGGCTTCCATCTTCTTTTCCCGTAGTCAGAATTTCAAAAGGAATATCATTTGAATGCAAAAAGACTTCTTCTTTTCCAGAAGTAATACTTATGTCGACCAAAGGATTAGCATCGACCTTTAATAAAGAAAATAACAACAATACAGATAAGATAATTTTCAGTTTCATAGTCTTTCATTTTTTATTTATACAAAATTAGGGACTATTCAACAATAATTCAGCAATAACTATGCGGACAAAAATAGGGTAGGTAATAAATTATATATCAACACACTACAAAGAAACATATAGGACAAAAAAACGTTTTTTTCTCAATACATCATTACCATTTGCTCTAAAGAATCATTCTTAGTAAGTCCTAAATCTGCTTTTAGTCTTTGTCTGTTTTTATATATGGATTTCATTTCACAATCAAAAACAATCATTAATTGCTTGTTAGAGAATCCCACTTTCAGCAACGCAGCCAACAATAATTCATTTTTTGTTAAATCAAACTCTTGTTTAAGTCGAGTAATAAAATTCGCATGAACCAAATCCAAAAAGTCAAATATATGTTGCCGTTCAGCAATAGTCATATTACTAATAATCAAATTTCCTTGCTTCAATTCCTCTAATACAAACAAGGCGTCAACACTCGAATTCTCACATACTCGCTTATTTTCTGCTATTAAACAAAGGATTTTTCTATTCAGGATTCCTATTTCCTCTTGTTTAGCCTGACGTTCTTGTAAGCTCACATTCTCCAATTCTGCAATTCTACAAGCATATCTATTAATAATTGCATTATTATTTCCAATAATCTCGACATTACGCAACAATTTTGTTCGATACCTTTTCCTAACCAGAAAGAAAGCGATGATGCCCAACCCTAATATGAATACAAATAAAAACAAATAAAAATAAGTCTGTTTCTCATTTTCCAGCCTTATCTGTTTATTTTCCAAAATAAGCTTATCATTTTCATACTTATTCTGCAAATCCAACAACTGCTTTTGCAGTTCAGCATTACGAGTCACCTCTAATAATGAATCAGACTTCTCTTTATACAAAAACGCTTTCAAATAATTACCATCTTTTTTATGCATATCAGCCAAATAGTAATATGCACCCGAAGACACAAAAATATTAGTTGCATTGATACAAGAAACAAAACAATCTTCAGCTTTTTTCTTTTGACCTACTTCAGAATAAACACGTCCCAAAGACAAACTATAACGATATTTATCATTTAAATTATCACAAACTTCCATTGCATTTGAAAAATACTCTATTGCTTGTGGATATCGTTTTTCATTATTGGCAATAAGTCCTAATAAATGTAGAAAAGATGCCTTCATACCACTAACAGTGTCACTCAACACAAGCCCTTTTTCAGCATACCAACCTGCACTATCATTATGATGTACCGAAAAATAGCCTCTTGCCATATTCCTATAACCATATAAAATACGACGTCTGTCACTCGCCAGTTCATAGTACCTGATAGAATGTTTAAAATTGTCTATAGAATTTTCATACAATCCTTGAACCGAGTTCAAATACCCTATATATTCCCAGACCATCCCTTGTACTTTATAATCCCTAGTTTCTTCCAAGAGACTCGATGCTTCCAGATAAGCCTGCATAGCATCTGAGAAGCGCTCCTTTAACAACATCACTTTTCCATAATAAAAGTAAGCCTTCCCTGCCTTCAATTTATCACCTTCCTGTTTATAATATTCTACCGCTATCATTATCAATGAGTCTGACTGCAAATTATCCAAATAGTTTTTATCCAAAGCCTGCGTTAAAAGCAAAGCATAATCTGCTCTCTGTTGTCCTCTCATACATTCGGGACATTCAATTTGACTCAGAAGCGACAAGGCACTATCAGGAAATAATTCCATACACGCTTCCACACGTCTTAAGACATTATTGTCCTCTTTTTCTTGTACACATGAGATAAACAATACAAGAATCATCAATAAATTAATTCCATTTTTCATCCCGGCATTCATAGCTCGCATATTTTAGCTTTCAGATAGCACATCTCTCCAATACCGAAAGGCAAGAATGGGTATAGGCTAATATGCCTTTCCTCGTTACTCTCTATCACACAATCTTGGCAAACAGCTCCAAATGCTCATCCACATAGCCGGCAACCAAAGCTGTATATTCCTCCTCTTTTTCCAAAAATTCATCTTCCAGTTCATCGAAAGCCTCATATTGCTCGTACATTGCCATAAATTCCTCGTCTGTGCGTTCGCGTTCCAAGTCGTCACGATGGCTATCGTATATTTTCTTGGCAGCATAAACCAACTTGCTCAAATCGCCCACTCCCCACAAACGCATCACTTTGGCAAACGGATTGTCGAAAATATAACCGCCATAACCATTTTGAATCAGTTGGCAGAAGCCCCCTTCCATCACTTCATCACGGAATATCTGATAGGCCAACAATGAATGCTGTTCACCGGTAAGCAAAGGCATCGTCCCGGCAGTCATTTCTCCGCCTATTTCTTTCTTATAAGCATCGGTGAATACGCCGATAAATGTATCCATCCCTTCGCCGGCAGCCTGGCGCAATGCCACATCTGTAACTTCTATCATAGTTTGTATTTTATTTAATTGTGCCACAAAGGTAAGACTTTGCAGTCATAGTCAAACACGGACTCCCCTTTATTTTCTTCGCCTTGCCAACCAGTTGGCAGGATTTTGCCTTACCATTGGCAAGACTTTGCCACCGTGTTGGCAAAACTTTGCCATAGGCATGGCAAAAGTTTGCCAAGACGCAAGCAAGGGGTTGGCAAAATTACTTCCTGATTGACAAGCACATACCCTATTGATTCACAAATCCTATCAGAGACGAGAAAAAACAGTCAACTGCAAACTCCACTTTACATTCCGCAGAAATTCAGCTTCTTATTACTTCTTTTTAATAAAAAAGTCAAATTGAACAGTTGGCAGAAACGGGGAAAACAACTAACTTTGCACCCGACTAATAAAAGTGGACTACGTTTTTTTTAATTATATCACTTAAAAAAAGAGCTAATTATGACTTATTCACACGAAGTGGAACACATGTGTGTTGTGAAGAAAGGTCCTAACCACGGACCGGCTCCTATTCCCGAAGAAGGTAAATGGGTAAAAGCTAAAGAAATTGTTGACATCTCTGGTCTGACACACGGTATTGGCTGGTGTGCTCCTCAGCAAGGTGCATGTAAATTAACCCTCAATGTAAAGGAAGGCGTTATCCAGGAAGCTTTGGTTGAGACTATCGGTTGCTCCGGTATGACTCATTCTGCTGCTATGGCATCAGAAATCCTCCCGGGAAAGACTATCCTCGAAGCATTGAATACTGACCTCGTTTGCGACGCTATCAACACAGCTATGCGCGAACTCTTCCTGCAAATTGTTTACGGTCGTACTCAGTCTGCTTTCTCTGAAGGCGGTTTGATGATTGGAGCTGGCTTGGAAGACTTGGGCAAAGGTCTGCGCAGCCAGGTAGGCACATTATACGGAACGTTGGCTAAGGGTTCTCGTTACTTGGAAATGGCAGAAGGTTACATCAAGACTATCGCTTTGGACAAGAACGACGAAATCTGCGGTTACGAATTTGTTCATCTGGGCAAGTTTATGGATGAAATCAAGAAAGGTACAGACGCCAATGAAGCATTGAAGAAAGTTACCGGTACATACGGCCGCTTCACTGAAGAGCAAGGTGCAGTTAAACACATTGACCCACGTCACGAATAATATAAGGAGGAAAGACATATGATTAGAGAAGTAAAATTTGAAAGCCAAGACCGTCGTATCAAGCAGATTCTTGCTGCATTGAACGCAAACGGTATCAAAGACATCGAAGAAGCCAATGCTATCTGCGAAGCTCATGGTCTCGATCCTTATAAGACTTGTGAAGAAACTCAGCCCATCTGTTTCGAAAATGCAAAATGGGCATACGTTGTAGGTTGCGCCATCGCCATTAAGAAGGGCTGCAAGAACGCTGCTGAAGCTGCTGAAGCTATCGGTATCGGTCTGCAGGCATTTTGTATTCCGGGTTCTGTAGCTGACGACCGCAAGGTTGGTATCGGTCATGGTAACTTGGCAGCCATGTTGCTGCGTGAAGAAACCAAATGTTTCGCTTTCTTGGCAGGTCACGAGTCATTCGCTGCTGCCGAAGGTGCTATCAAGATTGCCGCTAAAGCTGACAAGGTACGTAAAGAACCTCTGCGTTGCATCCTGAACGGTCTCGGCAAGGACGCTGCACAGATTATCTCTCGTATCAACGGCTTTACATACGTTCAGACTCAATTCGATTACTATACAGGTGAACTGAAAGTAGTTCGTGAAATCGCATACAGCGACGGTCCCCGTGCCAAAGTAAAATGCTACGGTGCAGACGATGTTCGCGAAGGTGTGGCTATCATGTGGAAAGAAGGCGTGGATGTATCCATCACTGGTAACTCTACGAATCCGACCCGCTTTCAACACCCGGTTGCAGGTACTTATAAGAAAGAACGCGTATTGGCTGGCAAGCCGTACTTCTCAGTGGCATCCGGTGGTGGTACTGGTCGTACTCTGCACCCGGACAACATGGCTGCCGGACCGGCTTCTTACGGTATGACGGACACCATGGGTCGTATGCACTCAGACGCTCAGTTCGCTGGTTCTTCATCAGTTCCTGCCCACGTAGAAATGATGGGATTCCTGGGTATCGGTAACAACCCGATGGTAGGATGTACTGTAGCTTGCGCGGTAGACGTAGCTCAGGCTTTGAGCAAGTAATTTAGACAATTACATATAGATAAGCTCCTGTAATCCTTGTGATTGCAGGAGTTTTTTATTTGTGGAAACCTGGCTTAGATAACAGATTGAAGCACCTTGCATCACTCACTATTTAGAGTGAATGAATGGTGAATCAGTAAGGAGATAACAAGATAAATCCTGCTCTATTTAAGTCCAAACAGCTCATGTAAAGAGTAGCCAATTACTTCTCAAATCAAGCCATAAACAGGTTACTTTTGCAGCCGATTTGCAGCCGAATTTGCCATTCTTAAAAAACGGCTGCAAGAATTAGCATAATCAACTATAATACAATGCGATACACTCCATATAACATTTAATTTAAAATGGAGAAACATTGCACAATGGTTTACTTTTCATTAAGAGAAAGTAAACAAAACAAGAAAGGTCTATCACCTATTGAGGTTTCAATCACCACCAACGGGAAGAGAATCTACTTTAGTACAGGTAAACACATATCTGCTACCGATTGGAACAAAGAGAAGCAAGCTGTAAAAGGCAAGAGTGAAGAAGCGCAGCTAATCAACGGTTATCTGATTCAACTACGGAATAAAATATATCAGAAAGAAATTGAGCTACTCCAAAAGGGTTATCTTATCACTGCTGAACTATTAAAAGAAGCTATCACAGATAAGGTGGAAGCTCTGAACGAAAAGACTTTATTGGATGTTCTGAACGAACATAACACTGAACGCAAAGCAATGGTAGGTAAAACTGTTGCCCCTGCCACTTATTGGGTGTTTGAATATACAGGCAGATTATTCAAAGAGTTTATTCAGAAGAAATATGAGCGTAAGGACTTATATTTAAGAGAAATAAACTTGGGTTTCATTCAAGGATTCCATGCTTACCTTTTAGGAGAGAAGAAGATGGGACAAAACTCCTGCACCAAGCATTTAAAGTTCTTAAAGAAGTTGCTAAATTTAGCTGTCGCCAACTCTTATATATCCTACAATCCTGTAAATGCTTATAAAGTAGAACGCGAACCCGTAGAAGTGGATTTCTTAGATGAAGAAGAATTGAGGAAGATTATCAACTTTGATACTCCCCTGCCACGATTGGAGCGTGCTAAAGATATGTTCCTCTTTGGATGCTTCACATTTCTTGCACTAATAGATAATCATTTGATTATAAAAGTTTTAAGAAGAGTAACATATTGAATAGGTAATGATTTAGAAACCACCTGTCTTCTCCATTCTGCTTGGATTCACATATCCAAATCCTTATATGCAAAAGTACGAAAAAAAGTCCTATTTGTCAAATAATCAAATAGAAAAAAATCAAAGATGATTTTTATTCTTTTTAAAGCATACTTTTACAAATACAATAAATTATCGACTATGATTGCCGAAATTTATATTTCAATCCATATTCTTTCAGTTCATTGTATCGTGTGTCCTACCTATTCTGAGCGGTTCGGCCGCAACACTCCAGTTACCGTTAGTCTGTTTTAAGACACGCAATATCTACTCTTTCTTTTTCATGCCTTTGCAAAAGGCAAACCCAACGGGAAAATCGGTTTCACCACAACAAGTTCCAGATTTTCTTTCGTTGCCATCATGAATCGTGATATATTTCCCAATAATTGAATATTATCGCTTTTCAGAAAACACACAAGAGTAATCTTCTCCTATTGCTCCACTGTTGACTTGCTATGTTTTACACAAGGTTGCGTGAAAGTTTCTGAGTACAAAGATATTTTTCATTGTCTAACTCATGCGAGTTTTCCGATATATTTTCTCCACTAATTCTTTCTAGTTCATCTTGAAAGTGTTCCCATACCATCAAATCCTTATGCCAATTTTCAAATTCTTCTAAATCATTCATAAAGCCTTTACTCTACAATCCGCCAAAAACCTTGCTTTCTACCTCCTACACGCTCCAATAATCCAAGTTCTTGAAGGCGTGAAAGATTATACTTAACACCATCCTCTGTGATGTTAGGAAGGCTTTCACTTATCGTCTTTCGGGTCGCTTCGGGATGCTCTTTTAAGAAAGATAGCACAGCCTGTTGTTGCTTCGTCAGGTTTTGGGCAATCTTTTGGGTAGTCTTTTGGGTAGTCTTTTGGGCAGTTGCTCTTTCTGGATACTCATACTTGAATATCGTCCAAATACCTGAAGCATCATAACGGAACTCCGGTATAGAGAAACCATCGTTCTTGCAAGCCATTATAATACGTTCTATACCTCGTCCCCATGCCTCAATCTCCCCAGAACGGAAGAACGTATTGGCAATATCGGGATTATAGGGGAAACTTCGATGTGAGGACAACAATGTCTCCACTGTCCAACCGTCTGGTAACACGCCCCCATTTACTATTTCTAATTTATTCTCATACATGCGGATTTGGATGGGAGAAGATTCTGCATAATCCTTATTGATACAGGCATTCAACAATGCCTCACGCAAAGCTTCTTTCGGCATAGGCAATGTCTCTATACGTTGAATACCCTCGTATGTAATGACAGCTTTCATATATTTGGTACACAGCAAATCCATCAGCCTTACAATTTGTTGGAACAGATTACCATGAATTTCGTCCTGATATACCAAATCCATCCCCTCACGGAAGAAACCGACCTTTACAAAAGCTCCGGTCACGTATCGTTCCGGGTCAGGATGGAACAACAAAGCGGCAGCCCGTTTCAGATAGTCGCCTTCATAAAGTCGGAGTTTTTCTAACAAACCGTGATTATCATCCACCAAATCTGCATCTTCCATGCGTCCGCTTCGTTTGGCATATTTGCGGAACAAATCAAACGTAGCGTTGTCCAAATCTTCTACCTTTAAATAAGGCACAGGAACACCGTCCCATGTCTTTCCCTGCTTGCGAAGCATGAAACGGTCAAGAGCTACGCCTTTCAATTCTTGATTGGTGGCACCGCTCCGCTGGTAATATTTGCCACGAAAACTAATCGGATAAGGATATGCCTCTGTTACAATTTCAAGATATTGCTTTTCATTTTTCTCTTTCAGATTGACATCCACCAAAATACCGAGCATATCACGCACTTTGTTGGGAATATCCTCCATCAATTTCTTAGTGCCTGGCGTACCACATACGTCGCCGTTGTCTTTTACGCCGATATAAAGAAGCCCCCCTTGCGCATTGGCGAATCCGCATATCCATCTCAGATATTCATCGCACCAGGATTCTTTGAACTCTATGTTTTGGGATTCGGTTTGCATATGATTGATTATAAATTATGTGTTTTTACATACTTATACGCAGCTTCTTTAAGTTGATAAATTGGATAGCTATGTTTATCATAACCTCTAATTCCAATAAGTTCAAGTTTTAAAAGTTTCTCAAAGAAAGAGTCCCATTCTATTTTTTCTCGACCATTTTTTATTTCATATTGATTTGTCGCTCCTAAACCATATACACAGCCTCCTCCTTCAAAATGAACTTGAAAAAAGTCTGGATCATCCACAGAAGTCCATAATTTTAGTCGTTCTTTGTCATAGTCTGATAATTCTTCTTGAGAAGTGTCTTCTTTAATCTCCTTCCACTCTATTGCATTTATAACAATTTTGTCTTTTATAAAATTGTCATTTATGCAGAGAGAGAGCTTGTCTTCCAAAATTCGTTCAAAATCATTAGCACTATTATAGTCTACATATAAAGCCTTTTGGCCAATCGCTCTTTTAAAATCTCGCAGACGAGAAATTTGTTCAACATCTATATCATTAACGTTCAAAGCCTGCTTAAAAAATATCATTACAGGCTTTCCTGCTTTTAAGTGCTCTTCTATCTCTTCAACACTTCCACTTGCGTAATCTTCAGTGGGAGTCCCCAATTTTGCGCCAAAAACACAAATCAGCAAATCACTTCTATTTACCACTTGCCTATTGATTGCTTTTTGAGGATATATTCCTGTTATAGGATATGCACTAATAGACCAATGCAATGGTAATAATACAGTCTTTTGTTTTTCTGCATTTATATTATTCCAATGGTGTATTGCATTTATTGCTATGTTAACTTCTTCTTTGATGTCAGAAGGAGCACCTATCATTATCTTGTATACATCTGCTTGAAACATACAATAATTGATTAAATTGTTCTAATTTCCCGAAGGAATTTCTCTCGTAGTCTACTCCAACTCTTAATGGATGTATTATGCAAAGAATAATGCTGTTGCAATTGTTCGTGCAATTCGTCCAAAGCGATCGAACTATCTATTCTTTCAGCGATTCTTGTATTACATAACCATCCAATACAATCAAAGTTTGTATTTGGCAATAGATATAACTTGACATTATTACCGTATGCCCAAACCGCTCCCATTTCATTCAAACAGATTTCACTCTTCTTGTAATTATTTGATATAAGCAAGAAAGAATAATCCGCATTCTTTATGTTTTGATGAATGTGTTTTCTGATATCATCCCCATTCTTAATCCCCATATCTTCAATAGAAGTGCAGAATATTTGCTCCGGCTTTATGCCAGCCCCTAATTGTAAAACATCATCAACAAAAAGCTGAACGATTGCTTTGTCTTTGGAAGAATGACTGATGAATATATTCTTTTGTTTATCATTCGTCAAATTGCATTTTGCCCGAATTATATTTATCATCGCTATTATACCTCCAAAATCATACGCATTAACTTGAGACACTCCGACTAATGCTGGCAAATATGCTTGTATATACTGCTCTTCGATTGGCAAATCCGATTTAATGCTTATTGATAATTTATTAAGTGCATTATACAAGCTTGTTAACTCCTTGCATTTAGGGCAAAAATTACATTTCCCATCATTTATAGAATTACGAATATGCTCTATGATACTTTGACATTCTGTAATATTTTGTTTTATTTGGTTATTCATATCTATAATTATTTTCCTCCTTTAATTCTATTGCAATTCTTGCAAAGCATTTGACAATTCTCTACTATAGTCGTACCACCTTCTTTCCAAGGGGTGATGTGGTCTGCTTCCATTTCCTCCAATTCAAAGTGCTTGTGGCAATGTACGCAAATTCCTTTCTGTCGCTCGTAAGCTTCGCGCTTTTGTTTTTTGTCGAAAGTGCGAAAACTGAGATTACGTAGATCACCGCTCAGGACATAGCGGTAGATGCCGGATTTCCTCATAATCTCATCATCTTCCATTAAGTCACAGATTTGTTTTTCCAGTGCTTCCGTATCATAAACGCATTCACCAAATTCATCAAACATGGCGCCCCAATCCAAGCCTTTCATTTCACGTCGATATTTAGGGAAAGTGGAACGTATCCATGTAATGATTGACACGAAGTAAGCCCACAACTTGTTGGCGTTCGGATCGAATTGGTGTTGTGCCATATAATCGTCCACTTTTGTAATGCCTTCATGACGTGCCGCCCATTTGAGGATAGTTGAAAGATATGCCTGCTCAATGGCACTACCGTTTAGAAAGTCTGCACCGAGTTTGTAAGCCGGACAACCATTCTTTGAAAAGTGGCGGCGGGCATCTGTCACAAAAGGACCAGTATAGACGGCATTGAGAAGTTCTTGGTCAAGCAGCTTTTCTCCTGCGATGTTGATAACTCTGAACCAATCCAGCTTTTCCTTGTCCGTTCCTTTGCAGAAATATACCGTCAATTTGTAGTTCAGAAACTTCTCCTTTTCCTCGTTTGTTAAAGTTAAGAAATAGAGTGTGCCACGATCTTTGTCCTCTATGTTAAAACCGTGGGTAAAGAACTCACAGATAGATAACGTGCGTTGTTGACCGTCAATCATCTCGTAATTGCCATCTTCGCCAACACTCCAATACATGATATTAAGCGGATATCCTTTTAATATGGTATCAATGACTGCCTGTTGTTGCTTTATATCGTATCTGAATTCACGCTGATAGGGTGGACGGATATCCAGTTTACCTCCAAAGCCTTTAACGCCTGTGTCGGTATCATTGCTGTAACCGTTAATGAGGTCGGCAATTTTAATTGATTTCAGTTCTATCTTCATGGCTAATTACTTTTGAATTTTACGAATTATGATACGGGCATAAGGTAAGATTACAATTCCTTCTTTCAATATATATGGTGAGTTCATGTTGGCTGTGACATGGGCTTTATTTCCTTGTTGCCTCAGTTTGTCAATTGTATCTTGCCCCATAGTTTTGAATCCCGCAGATCTTATCCAGTCTGTATCACATGTGTTTCCTATTATCTCAAATTGCTCAGGATTGTATTTATCCATAAAAGTAATAGGTACTCCCATTTCTCCTTCATAATCACATGGAATTTCTGCTGTTTTGGAAACATCTATTGCGTCATAATTCTCATATTTAGGGTATTCATCGGGAGAATACTTTTTATAAAGAATAATATTTTCATGTCTTTTAGGTGTTTCCAAATTCGTGAACCACGTCACTCCAGAAACACGTATCATACCTTCACGGTGGTCGCCAGCGGTAGCTTTGTCCTCGTAATGGGAAATAAAATGACCTGCTCCTCCCTTGAAACCATAGCCAAGCCAAAGCTTGTTTTGCTGAATAAGAGGGAATATTTCCTTGTACTTGATGGCATTCTGATGTCCAATAATCAAGAACTTTTTATCATATTCAATCAGTTGTGCTACATATTCTCTGAATAAAGAAAACGGAGGGTTAGTAACAACAATATCAGCCTCTTTCAGAAGTTCTATACATTCTTGACTTCTGAAATCACCATCTCCCTTTAATGGCATCACACCTATTTCATCTGCGTTTGGTATATGGTCTCCATTCTTATCTCCTTTATAAACCAAATATACAGCCTGTTCACTCTTGTTTTGACTGAACAAGTCCATATCTTGATTTTTGTAACAAGTGGTAATCAATTTTTTTAATCCAAGGAATTCAAAATTGTAGGCAAAATAGGCAAAGAAATTGCTGACACGTGGGTCGTCACAATTACACAACACTGTTTTACCACGGAAATGCTCGCGATAATGTTTCAGTTCATTGTTTATATCTTCAAGTCGCGTATAGAACTCGTCTTTTTTCGCTTCTTTCGCCTTGTTCAGATTTTTATTAGCCATATCATTCTTCGTTATTACCGTGATTAATCAGTTTCCGCACATCTATTTTCAACACATCTGCAATCTTTACAAGCATTTCCAATGATGGTTGAGAAGTGTTGGAGCACCAACGGGAAATGGTTGCTTCATTCTTTTGAAGTTGTTCAGCCAACCATTTCCCAGTCTTGTTTTGTTCAGCTAATACAATTTTCAATCTGTTTATCCTTGTTATTTCCATAAGTTTTTTGAAATTCCATTCAATGTATATAAGTTGATTCTATTTGCAAATATAGTGATAAAATTTGGAAGCGTATTCTAGAGATAGATTTTTTGCTCTATATTTCACTTTTTCAAAGAAAATCCCTCAAAAATTCAAAGGCTATGGCAGATAAGTCGTTAGCAGCTCGTTATCTCCTCATTTCAAATGAAATTGATATAGAAATTTCACATAACTAGGAATGTAAACCAAATACTATCAGGAAGTTATTAATATATATCAAGGTTAAATGAAAGAGCTGTGCCACAATCTGTCATCCTCATTTCTTGCGGCAAAGAAAGTTGTTTTTCAGGCCGGTCCCGCAAGGCGGCCCTGCGGGCTGGTTGCTCGTGAA